>Ga0210403_10000007_pt1 | contig 261509 bp, 217 predicted proteins | sample IncBWC19MmetaG_FD_150863 | JGI IMG/M metagenome (GOLD analysis project Ga0210403, IMG submission 150863) | Forest soil microbial communities from Barre Woods Harvard Forest LTER site, Petersham, Massachusetts, United States - Inc-BW-C-19-M | ecosystem: Environmental > Terrestrial > Soil >... | reverse complement strand
TGCTGGGGCGGAGGCACGGCGATCCGCAGAAGTATCTTCGAGCAATCCGGTGTGCTGCAGGAATGGAGAAACTCCGTCAGCGACGATTATTCCTTGACGCGCGTGCTTCAGCGCAATAATCGATCACTTGTCTTCTTGCCGGAGTGCCTGACGCTTTCCTACGTGGAAACGGATTTCAACGGGCTACTGGAATTCACGAACCGGCAGATTCTGATTACGCGAGTGTATGCGAGTCAGGTATGGGGCCCGGCGGCGGCGACGCATTTCCTTTACTGCCTGACGCTGGTACTCGGCACGATATTGATCCTGGAAGATATAGTCGAGCAAAGACCCGCGTTTCACATCGTAACGCTGACGCTTCTACCTGTGCTGCTTTCGGCGATTCGTGGCTCCATCCGGCTGATTGGAGTGACGGAAGCACTTCCGGCGGGGCGGTCGCAGATTGCGGGCCAGGGCTGGATTTACATCCTGCTAACGGTGTTCATCCCGTTTTTGTATGTCGCGAACTTCGTGAATTCGCTGATAACGCGAAAGATGCGCTGGCGGGGCATGTCGTACGAACTGGTGAGTCCCGAGCAAACGCGCATCGTCACGCTCTGAGCCGCAATGGACCGGCTTCCCAAATTGGGATACTTTTCCACAGGGTCTGGTGCAGAACTGTGCGTTCGTGGCTTGTAAGGGTTAGACGAGATAACCCCGAAAGTGGAATAATTTCGCGCACCATGCAATTACTACCATCCATGGAGCTCTATAGACCTGAAACCGCTGCGTAAGCCCCCAATTCCTGAACAGTTTGCGAAAGGTGGAGATTAGGCCGAAGAGTTGCAGATAGATGGGGTTCGGTAAGGCGGTTTCGCTGCGCTTTCAGGAAGTCCCCACGCGCACCTGATCGTTACCGTTCACGGGGTATAAGCTGCCGAGTCTTAAGCCCTCTTTCTTGGCCGCTTGCTTGACTTGCCAATCCGGGGAACACACGCCTCGTCGAGGGGTGAAGAATAAAAACTCATTGGCTTCGGTTCTGTCACGAGGCTGCATTCTGAGGGGGTGCACGTGAAGGTGATCCGCAGAAGTGAACATTCACCACAAGTGACGAATTCGCGGGCGTCGTATAGCCGCGATGTCTTCTTTTTCTACGAGAAAAATACGGGAGTGGCGCACTTTCATGTGGAGACCGGGCCGGACGGCAGGTTTCCCGTGGACCAGGCCGCAGGTCTCCTGGCAATGCATTGCATGGTCCGCGGCCAATCGCCGAACGATTACATCGTGATGGTGAAGGCCGGAGAAGAAATGCTGGAAGGGCTGACCGAGAAAGCGGACAAGTTGCTGCAATCCGGGAAATCGGTCCGGAGCCAAGTGCGACTGACGCGCCGGGAGGAAGAGGTTCTCTCCGGACTGATGAACAGCCTGGCGAACAAGGAAATAGCCTCCAACCTGAATCTTTCCGAACGAACGGTAAAATTCCACGTTTCCTCGCTGCTCGCAAAGTTCCGGGTGCGCGGCCGCATGGAACTGGTGCGCGAGGCGTCGCGCCAGGTGGTGGCTGCGATGCCTTTGCCGTTGCCCGCGACGACACGCGAAGTGCGCGCGTTCGGCGCCGTGGCGAAAGCCTATCCCGCGGGACGGCCGCAGGTGGCGGTGGTTCCTCTAGCGAAGCGCCAAATGATGGCGTAATTCGGAAGCAAATTCCGTTTGAAAACGAAAAGCCCCCGGACCGGGGGCTTTTTTTCTGTCGAATCGCGGGAAAGGCTTACTTTTTTGCCGCGTCGTAGAGCTCGGCGGCTTTGTCCCAGTTGACGACGTTCCACCAAGCCTTGATGTAATCGCCGCGGACGTTTTGATATTTCAGGTAGTAGGCGTGTTCCCAGACATCCAGGCCAAGCACGGCCTTGCCGCCACCGGTGAGGAGATAGGGCGTGTCCTGATTCGGGGTGGAGTCAATGGCCAGCTTTCCGTCTCTGAGGACAAGCCAGGCCCAGCCGGAACCAAAGCGGCCCAAGCCGGCGGCGCCAAACTTTTCCTGGAAGCCAGCAAACGAGCCAAAGGTCGATTGAATCGCCGAGGCAAGAGTTCCTTTGGGCTCCCCGCCACCACCCTTTTTCATGAGGGTCCAGAAGAGGCTGTGGTTCCAGTGGCCGCCACCATTGTTGCGGACGGCGGGGCGGATGTTTTCGGGAACGGAGTCAAGCCCCTTGAGGAGATCGTCGATGGACTTGGATTGCAGATCGGGGTGGCCTTCCAGGGCCTTGTTCACGTTTGTGACGTAGGCGCCGTGATGTTTGTCGTGATGGATCTCCATGGTCTTGGCGTCGATATAAGGTTCCAGTGCGTCGAATGAGTACGGCAACGGGGGGACGGTAAACGGCACAGGTTTTTCCTCCAGTGTGAGATTTAGATCCGATTTGGCAGCAGCGCCTGAGCGCAAAGGATCAGCAGCGAGATACTTTCCTCCGAGCAATCCTGCGCTGACGATACTCGAATTAAACAAAAAGTTACGGCGATTCATGGGAGCTCCAGCAGCGCGGAGGGCCAGCCGGCTTGCGGGCCGAATTATACCGCTAGTTCCGTCCAGATGGTATTCCCGCTGCAAAGACGCGATCCCACGCGTCTTGCCAGAAGATTAGCCTCTATCGCCGTTTCGGTTGCTCTAGCGGCATGCTTCTCCCACGCGCTATTGGATGCGGGAGAGCGCCCATCGGGCAGATTCACCAATGAGGCCTTCGGACGATGCTGCGAGACGCGTCAGCAGCCCGGTGACGCGCGTATGGGTCGCGGAGCCCGGCGGCAAAGCGGCGTTCCCTAGCGCGATGCAGGCGTTGCGGACCAGTCCGAGCCACTTGGTGCGCTTGACGGGACTGCCGCGGAACAATTCGCGAAACTCTGCCTCGCTGAAGCAGGCCAGCCATTCCAGGCGCGGAGAGAGGAGCGGCTCGGCGAAGGGTGAGATGGATTCACCGGCTTGATCCATTTCGCGTCCAGGAAAAACTCGTGGCTGAAATTCTTCTGTTGTTGAAGTGGGTGACCGGCGGTTCCAGGGGCAGACATCCTGACAAATATCGCAGCCGAAAACATGACGGCCCATGGGTTCGCGCAACTCTTGAGGAATGCTGCCGCGGAGTTCAATGGTCAGGTAGGAGATGCACCTTCGCGCGTCCATGACATACGGGGCGACAAATGCTTGTGTGGGACAGGCCTCCAGACACTTCGTGCAGCTTCCGCACAAATCGGGAGGCGGAAGTTCCGTTGCTGCAAGCGTGGGATCGAGATCCAGCGTCGTGAGAATGGCGCCGAGAAAAAAGTAGGAACCAAGCGCCTGGTTCAGCAGCAGGGTGTTTTTTCCGAGCCATCCCAACCCAGCATATTTTGCGAGCACACGCTCCTGCAGAGGACCGGTGTCCACGTAGGCGCGCGCTTCGAAAGACTCGTTGAAACGTTGGCGGAGAAAGTCCACCAAGGCGTTCAATTTATCGAGCAGGACCTGGTGGTAATCGTTTCCCCACGCATACCGGGAAATCCAGCCGCGCGGAACGCCATCGTTGTTCTGGTTCACAGAGTCCGTGGAAAGCGGATGCGGGGTGTGGTAGTTGAGCGCACAAACGATGACGCTGCGGATACCCGGCATGGCATGTTGCGGATCGAAGCGCCGGGGATCGGCCAAGTAGTTCATCTCTCCGGCGTATCCGCGCGCCAGCCATTCCGGGGTGTGAGCAAGCTCAGGAAATTTTTCCGCGCGCACCACTCCGCACAAGTCGAAACCGAGAGACTTGGCGCGATCCACGACCCACAGGGTGTCGGCGCGAGACTTCATGAGGAAGATTGTGCCGCAGAGCCGCGCCCTGCGCGAGCGGAGAACATCGGAAAGCTGAAATGAACGCAGAAAAAAGAACTAGCTGTTGAAGCTGCGCAGCGCCGTCTGTTCTTCGGAAAAGACATCAAACACAGTGTATAGCTTGGTGATCTGAAGAAGGTCGCGAACCTTTTTTGTCAGGTGCAGCAATTTCAGGTCGCCGCCGCGGTTCTTCACCGCCGTAAACCCGCTGACCAGTTCGCCGATTCCCGAGCTGTCAATGTAGTCCACGTCTGCAAGATTCAAGAGGATTTTGGTCCGTTGATCGTCCAGCAGCCCGCGAATGGTCTTGCGCATCAGGGCGCTGCCCTCGCCGAGGGTGATGCGGCCGCTGAAGTCCACAACCATCACATCTCCGGCGTCGCGGTGGGTGGCATGTAAGGCCATCTTTTGTCTTACGCCTCCTGCTGCGGCGTGGTGCCTTGTCCGCCTTGGCCATTCGCCGGCGTGCTGCCCGGCGTGGGGAGTTTCTTCGACATGACGATTTCCGCGCCCCCGTTTCTGCCGGGCACGACGTCAAATTCGTCCATGAAGGCGCGCATCAGGAAAATGCCGCGTCCGGAGGTGCTGAGCAAATTCTCTTCGGCGAGCGGGTCCGGAACGTCGGAGAGCTTGAAGCCCGTGCCTTCGTCCAGCACGTGAATGATCATTTTGTCTGAGGTAAGGTCCACGGCGAGGTAAATCTTTTTGTCCGGGCGCTCCTGATTTCCGTAGTGAAAGGCGTTGATGACGCCTTCGCGCACGCTCATTCCGATGCGGTAACAATCGTCTTCGCCGAAGCCGGCGGCCTCGGCCACGCGGAGACACATCTCCTCGGCGAGATTGACGCTCTCGACTTGCGTCTCCAGCGTAACTTCGAGGTGCTTGGTGTCCGGCGCCATTTTTAGCGTTGCAGCGGCCTCGGGTGCCCCTAGTGTAAGCGCTCTATGGGTAACACAGCGATGGAAACGGAGTCAATGGAGGAGACCGGCTGCGAGGTGCTGCTTCTGCCACGACTCGGTGGGACAGGCATTCAATTAGTCGACTGGGTGTCCGGAGTGGTTTGGCCCCACGGCCTAAAGAGACGGTTTCGAAGCAACACCGTAATTCGCCAGGACGTCCGGCAAAGTTACGATGCCTTCTAGTTTGTGCAGATTGGCGCGGTTCACGACGGGCAAGACGTCCAACTGGCTCGCGCCCATGCGGTCCAACGCGAAGTGCAGGGAGTGGTCCTCGTGGACGTGGGGAAAATCGTTCGGGTCCACAAGTTCGCGCAGGCGCTTGTTTGCGGAGCCTTCGCTATTCGCTTGTTTCAGGTGCTGGAGGTTGATGACGCCGATGACGCCGCCGCGGTCATCGCAGACGGGCCACGAGTGGAATTCGCTGGACTTTGTTTCTTCGAGGGCCTGCATGACGGTCATTTCGCCGTTCAATACTTCGGTGGCGTCGCGCATGGCTTGGACCACCTGGCGCTGGCCTTCCTGCTGGCGCGTCTCCGCGGTCGGAAGGTGGATGCCATCTTGATGAGCAAGGACCTCGTAGATGGGCTGCTTCTGGAAGCGCGAAGAAATGAACAAGCTGATCAGGTTGGAAATCATCAGCGGCACAATGACGGCATAATCTCGCGTGATTTCGAAGATCATCACCACCGACGTCATTGGTGCGCGCACGATGCCCGCAAACGCGGTACCCATTCCGACTAAAGCGTAGGCCCCGGGCGAGGCTACGTAACCCGGCAGAAAATGCTGTGCGCCGGTCCCCACAATTCCTCCCAGCATTGCTCCGAGGAACAGGCTGGGGCCGAAAATGCCGCCAGCGTTGCCGGAGGCGTAACTGGTCGCCACCGCGACAAGTTTCAGCACGAGGAGAAGAAGCATCAGCCTGAACGCCATTCTTCCGTTCAGGACTTCGCCGACATGTTTGTAGCCCACGCCCAAAAGCTGCGGTACGAACCAGCCCATCACTCCCACGAGCAAGCCGCCGGCGAGCGGCTGAAACCAGACCGTTTTTTTGGGGAATCTCAGGAATTGTTCACGCATCCAGAGCAACAATTTCGTGAAAGCGACAGAGACGAAGCCCCCGGCGACTCCGAGCACGGCGTAAATCGCGAATTCTCCGGGATGAACCAATTGGTATTGCGGAACCTGGAATAAAGGATCATTGCCCAGCAGCAATCGCAGCATGGCCCAGGAGGTTGCCGACGCCAGCACCACCGAGCCAAGCACTGGTGCGTGCATGTCTCCCACGACTTCTTCCAAGGCAAACAGGACGGCGGCGAGCGGCGTGTTGAACGCGGCGGCAATGGCGGCGGCCGCCCCTACGGGAATGAGCGCTTTCACTTTTTCGGGGCGCAGGCCCAGCTTGCGGCCCAGCACGGAAGCGATTCCCGCTCCAACTTGGACCGCGGGGCCTTCGCGGCCGAGCGGAATTCCGCTGGCGAGCGTCGCAGAAGTGCAGAAGAATTTTCCGAAGACGGTGGTTAGAGAGATTCGGCCGCCGCGCGCGTACAACGCGGCCTTCGTCTGCGGTACGCCGCTGCCGCGTGCATCCGGGAAAAAACGATAGAGCAGGTAGCCCATCCCCAATGAGCCAATCACGGGCACCAGCAGCCGCCTCCACGCCGCGCCGCCCAAGGGGTAAAGCCTGGCACCAAATCGCTCCGTGAGCAGGATGAAGGCGACGACGATCAGGCCGACGAAGGCCCCGATCAGCAGCGTCAGGACCAGGAATACTTGCTCTTCGCGTTCCCGAAGAAAGGCCGTCCACTGCTGCGACGAAGCGCTCCACCAGGTTTTTCCGGGTTGCTCTACGGCACTGCTCATCGATTGAATCTCTGTTCTATGCAGCATTTGTTGATGGGTCTACGCGGATTTCAGGGCCCAGAATGACCTTCGTCGTTACGCTTCCCTGAAGCAACGATCCGATGGTGTCGTAGCCGACGCCGAGCGCCTGAGGGAGAATCAGGCCGCCCAGACCGATGGCCGGCCACCACATCCAATGGATGGGCAGCTTTTGAAAGGAATCTTCGGCCGCGTATACGGAAAGTGTCAGCAATGCCGAAAGCACGCCCGCCAGAAGGCCGACTACTACACAACCGAGCAATCCTTTCAGTCCGATGAAGAGCGGATGTACGGGCACAGGGAACAAAGGGCCAAAGCCCAGAAGGTAGCGGCGCACGACCGCGGCCACAGCGCTGGCCATCGCCACCGGTATCAAGCTTCGCGGCTTCCATTCGAACAGCAGGAGCTCGACCGCAAGCAGAACGGCCGCGACCGGAGAAGCAAAGGTTGCGGACATTCCTCCGGCTGCTCCCGCGACCAGCAACGTCTTGCGCTCCGCACTAGTCAGGTGGAACAGCTGCGCGATCATCGAGCCGACGGCTCCGCCCGTCATGATGATGGGGCCCTCCGCGCCAAACGGTCCGCCGGAGTCGATCGAAATCGCTGAGGAAATTGGTTTGAGGAGCGCGACTTTCGGCTCCACGCGGCTGCCATTGATCAGAATGGCTTCGATGGCTTCCGGGATGCCGTGGCCGCGAATCCTTTCCGAGCCGTATCGCGCCATGACGCCGATGATCAGTGCGCCACCGATGGGAATAAAAACGCTGTACCAGCCGAGATGGTTGCCCGCCGGCGAAACCATCGCCGTGCTCCATCGGCCGAAATAAAAGAGGTTTGTGAATAGTCCGATCAGGCGCAACAGGGCGAGGGCCACAAACGCGCAAACCGCGCCAATCGCCATCGCCAGCGCGGAGATCGGCAAAACCCGGACCGTAGTCGTAAAGTCTCCAAGCTCTTCGTGATGTGGCTTAGCAGGCATGCGGGGGTGGTTCAGTAGATGTGCGTCGCTAACTTTGGACATGCCTCTTTCCTAAACCCCCCTTCGAAGGACCTACCGGCTGTTTGGGTATTCGCGCCGGCCGGCGGGTTTCCAGCAAGGCGCTGATGGCATTCACCAGAGCCGCGCCGCTGGAGCGGAGTTCGCTGATGCGATGGCGCGCCACCTCTTCGAGGAGTTTTTCACCGCGCGGCAAAAGCCCGACCAGCACGCGGCGGCGGTCGTCACGGCTGCGGTTGCGGCGCACGTAGCCGTGCGACTCGAGGCGGTCAATCAGTTCGACGGCGCTGTGATGTTTCAAAGCCAGGCGGTCCGCGAGCACGCGGATGGTGGCTTCTTCGCCGTCGGGAAGGCCGCGAATGGCCAGCAAGAGCAGGTATTGCTGCGGCTCCAGGCCGGCGGAGCGCGCGATGCTATCCCCTTCGCGGACAAATTTCCGCAAGAGGTAGCGCAGTTCGGCAAGCGCCCGGTACTCGGCGGAGGTGATTTCGTTTGCCACGCTTGAAGTATATCGCAATGCGATATATGTTGTCAGCAGGACACCCTGCGCTGGTTCGTACCAGCCACTGGAAAGGGATTGCGCCGGAGTTTACAGCGGTTTGCGGAAGGACTTCTGCGTTTTGTAGTGTTCGTAGCCGTTGCGTTCGTAAAATTTGTGCGCACGCTCGCGGAGCACGTTCGAACGCACGGACATGCTTTTGCAGCCGCGCTTGCGGGCCCATTCTTCGGCGGCAGCAAGAAGGCGCGCGCCCGCGCCCAGGCTCCTCTTGCCGTCCGCGACCACCAAACCATTGACTTCGGCGCGCAGCTCTTCCTCGAGAAGCGGCTGTCTGCTTACGTGCAGCCAGCCAATGACACCGTCTTTCGCGGATTCGGCAACAAAGATGGCGTGCTGCAATGCGGGCTCAATCGTTCGCAACCTCTCACGCAACTGCGCAGTCGTCGCCGGATATCCAAGTTGGCCCGCGAGATCCGCGAGCCGCGGAGCATCGGCGTTCTTCGCGTGCCGAATCTTCAGTTCATTCTTCTTCGCGTCAGCCATTTGCTTCAAGTCGCCTTTCGTCGCAACCGCGCTTGCACGGCCTCACTCTTCAGCTCGCGCAAGGCGTCCGCGGCGATCCACCGCGCCGCGCGGGAGCCCTGCTCGCGGATGCGCTCCGCGGCGCGAATCGCTTCCCGGTTCAGGCGAAGGTTTCTTTTTCCGATGTTTCGCAACGCCCAGTTGGCCGCCTTGCGTACAAAATTTCGTTCATCCCAGGCTTCGCGTTCAATCACGCGCAAGAATCGCACAAACCGCTCGTCGGGAGCCGCCTTATCTTTGTAGCTGAGATAGGCAACGAGGGCAAAACTGGCGCGCTTTTCGAATTCTTTCCGGCGGCGGCTCCATTCGGCGGCTTTCGTCCATGCCGGCTTTGCTTCCGCGTAGAGATAGCAGCAGGCCGTATCCACAACATCCCAGGAGTCAAAGCCTTTCACCCATCGCTCCATTTGTGCGGACGTGACTTTGCCGGATTCCCCGATGAGCGCAGCCAATATACGGGCTTCGTGAATTCTGCTGGCCCAGAGCCCTTCGGCAAGCTTCTGATCTTTTCCGATGTGCCGAGCAAGCTTGTGTAGGATCGGTGCGGAGATCCCGTATGCTTTCGGAACGTCCACGCCGAAGTAGGTTAGTTGCGCGCGCGCTTTTGGGTCGGCAAGCGCTTTGAGTTCTTGCAAGACACGCGACTTCGTCCACGGTTTCGCGGCGGTCAAGGAACGTCCATCGCTAGAATGCTTTTTCGGAGTCGAGGAGGATCGTGACCGGGCCTTCATTGACCAGCTCCACAGACATCATCGCTTGAAAAATTCCGGTCGCCACCGTCACGCCGAGTTTGCGAAGCGCGGCACAAAACTCCTCGTACAAGGCCTCCGCCACTTCCGGCGGCGCCGCCGCGATGAAGCTCGGCCGCCGCTGTCCGCGCGCGTCACCGTACAGGGTGAATTGCGAAACGACCAGCGCGCTGCCCTTTACCTCCAGCAGCGAGCGATTCATTTTACCTTGATCGTCTTCGAAGATGCGCAGGTTCGCGCACTTTTCCCCCATCGAGGAAGCAGTGGCGGACGTGTCGTCCCTGCCGACGCCGAGCAGAATCATCAGCCCCGTGCCGATCTCGCCCGTCACACTCCCGTCCACCGTCACGCGCGCGCGGGCGACTCGCTGGAGAACGGCGCGCATGCCGCCGGCTTAGTTGCCAGCCCCCATGGTTAACTTCGTAGCCTTGCGAGGCAGCATCTCCGGCCACTGCGCCACGTTGTACGCAAAGACCGCCAGCACCTGTGCTCCTTCCGCCAGATCGTCCCAGCGCACGCGATCCAAAGTGTCCGCCTGAGAATGGTGCGTCATGGCGTAGTCCGCGGGGTCTTGCACGCACCAGAACGCCGGGACGCCCGCACCATCAAACGGGACGTGGTCGGTGCCGCCCTCGGAGCGCAGCGTCGGCTCCGTCAATCCGACTTCCTTGGTGCGGCCCAGAGGATAGAGGATGTGATCAATGGTTTCGCGAACGCCGTAGTTGCCCATCAATCCAACGGTCAGCACTTTTCCCGTGCCGCTGTCGTGCACGAGCACGCCGGAAATTTTTCCAAGCTCCGCCGCGTGCGCTTTGACGTAAGCCTTGGACCCATTCAACCCTTGTTCCTCGCCGGTGAAAAGAATGAATCGAATGGTGCGCTTGGGCTTCGCTCGCACTTTTTGCAGCGCGCGCGCGGCCGCTAGCACGGCCATCGAGCCGGTGCCGTTGTCCGTCGCCCCCGTTCCAAGATCCCACGAATCGAGATGTCCGCCGATGATCACCACCTCCTCCGGCTTCTCGCTCCCCGGAATTTCCGCTACGGTGTTGTAGACCTCCACCGGTTTTCCGCTGAAGCTGCTCGCGATGTTCACTTCAGCTTCCACGGCTCCAGAATCCAGCAGACGCCAAAGCAAAGCGTAGTTTTCCCGAGCGACATAGGCGGTGGGAATTTTTCCGGGCTGATAGTCGCGGCCGCTTACGCTCATGTTGAGCAGGCCATAGGACTTTTCCGAACCGATCAGTACGGCTGCAGCTTTTTCGTCTTCGAGAAACTTCATCAGCGAGCGGCGCATTTTCATGTAGGCTTCGATGTCAAACGGCCTGTCGCTCTTGGGCCTGGAGACGGGGATGGTGTTTTCGCCCCAGGGCGTCGTTAGCGGACTGCCGGGGGCCTGGACCTCCTGCGGGCGGCCCATCAGCACGATCGCACCCTTGAGTTTCCCCTTGTATTGTTCGAGGTCTTCGATTTTCTCGGCGGAGGTGCCGATCACTTGGCCGCGCACCGGGCCGTTCGAGCTTGCGGACCAGCCGGCAGTCTCGAGCGTCAAAGTGATTGGTGTTGGCGAGAGGATTCGGCCCGTCGCTGGTCCCCGCGTCCAACTGTTAGCAATCGTCCACGGCTCCAGGTGCACGTTCGAAAGACCGATCTCCTTGAATTGCTCCATCGTCCAATGGGTCGCTTTGTCGAGTTGCTCTGACCCGGTCAGCCGCGGTCCGATGCGATCCGCCAGGTAGCTGAGATTTGCTTTGAGAACGGGTTCGTCGGTCTTCACCTGCTCCAAGATTTTCGTGTCCATCTCCACGATCGGATCGGTCTTCGGCGCTTCGGCTCTCGACGGATCCTCCGAGGGACGGTACGGCAGCGGCCGGCGTGGGAGCATGGCGGGCAATTGCGCGGTGTTGTAGGCCCATGCCGCGAGCACTTGCGCGCCTTCGTTCAAATCGTCTTTCCATACTTTGTCGAAGGTGTCGGACTGGCTGTGGTGGGTCTTGCTATACTCCGCGCCATCCTGGAGTGCCCAGAAGCCGGGCACTCCCACTTCGTCGAAGGACAAGTGGTCGGTTCCGGACATGTGCATCATCGTGGGCTCGAGGAGTTTTAGCTCCTTCAGGGGCGCCAGCACCTGATCCACAATCTCGCGGTCTTGATAGTTGTCGTGAAGGGCCAGCGTCAGCACTCTTCCCGTTCCAGTGTCATGCACTAGAACGCCGGAAATTTTGTCCAACTCGTTCTTGTGCGCTTCGACGTATTTTACCGAGCCGCACAACCCCTCTTCTTCTCCCGTGAACAAGACGAAACGAATGGTTCTCTTCGGTTTCAGGTTTAGTTTCGCCAGCGCGCGCGCCGCTTCGAGGACGGCCATGGAGCCGGTGCCGTTATCGGTTGAGCCCGTGCCAAGGTCCCAGGAATCCAGGTGCGCACCGAGGATCACGACTTCTTCCGGCTTCTCGCTTCCCTTAATCTCGGCGACGGTGTTGTAGACCTCTACCGGCTGGTCGCTAATAGAATTCTTCATCTCGATCTCGACTTGCACGGGCCCATGCTTTTGCATGCGGTAGAGTGCGCGGTAGCCTTCGCCGGTGATGAACGCGGTTGGAATCGCGCCAATGTCGAATTTCTCGCCGCCGATTCCGGTCATGTTCAGCAAGCCGTGCGGCTTGTTCGAATCGCGCAGCACGACGGCTACGCCTTCTTGCCTGTAAAACTCGTTGCGCTTCCGAGCCACTTCGCGGAATCCTGCGGACGGCGACGGCGGCGCGGGCATGCCCTTGAGCGGAGGAGGCGTCTGCATGGGGCGATTCACTTCCGCGAAGCTGTCATTGGGCTTCGGCGGGGAGAGGCTTTCCGGTTCTTGAGCAATAACAATTGCGCCTTTCAGTTTCCCGCGGTACTTCTCAAAATCTTCATCTTTCTTGATGTCCACATACACCAACGGCCCGTGCACCACGCCGGGCGTGCTTGGGGCCCATCCCGCCGAGGCGATGGTGAGCGGATGCTCTGCGGGCGACACCATGCGCGCCCACGCGGTGCCCCGTGTCCAGGAATGCGCGATGGTCCAAGGCTCCAGGTGCACGTTGGTCAGGCCATACTCGCGGAACTTGGCGGCGGTCCAATCGTTGGCCTGCTTCAGTTGAGGTGAACCAGTGAGCCGCGCCCCGATGGAGTCGGAGAGGTACTCGATATTGGCCATCGCTTCGCTATGGTCGCGCACCTCACTTAGAATCTGCGCGTCGGCCGCAGCAAAGGCATTGCTGTCATCAGGCGAAGGCCGCGCGGACCCTGCACGGACTCCGGCCAGCAGAAGCACTCCTACACACACAAACACAATCGCTCGCCGTGAATTCATTCGTTTCCCCTCGCAGCTATCCGCTAGATTTTTCGGAAAGAGCCTTTTCTTCCTCGCGCGGCCACTTCCACGGTGTTCCCGTCGCAGCTGTGCGGCCCACTCTATGGACTTGTTGCTATAGACGTGCGGAGCCTCGCTTTTCGTTTCATTTTTCCAAAGATCTGCTTCTGCTCTGTGGACTCCCTGTCTTTGCGTTTAACCTCTCTGCCGCTTTTTCCCCGGCAGCGGCAACGCCTTGAATCCGCGCGGCGCCGGCTGACACTTCGGACAAAAATAGCTGCTGCGCCCGGCCACCATCGCACGCCGGATAAGCGTTTTGCAACGATAGCAGCTTTTTCCCTCGCGTCCGTAGGCGCGATGGTGCCGCTGATACTCTCCCGGCTGGCCTTCGGCGTCAAGGAAATCGGATATCGAAGAACCGCGCAGGATGATCGCTTTTTGCAGAATTTCTTGGAGCGCGCGGCGCAGAGTCTCTGCTTGTTTCGCGCTCAGATTCGCGCCGAGCCGCGCCGGATGAATCTTTGCTCTCCACAAGCTCTCATCCGCATAAATATTTCCCACGCCACGCAGCACGCCCTGGTCCAGGAGCAGGGCTTTGATGCGCGCGCGTCGGCTGCGAATCCGTTGAGCAAATTCCTCGTCGCCTACTTCCAGCGGATCGGCGCCGAACCCCATCAACTCCTCCGCTAGCGGGACTTCCGTGAGATACGCGATGCGCCCGAAACGGCGCGCGTCCGTGTAGCGCAACTCGCGGCCGTCATCCAGCAGCAGGCAAACATGGGTATGTTTTTCGCATGGCTGTGCCGCGGGACTTGGTGCGAGCTGGCCGGTCATTCCCAAATGCACCAGCAGGGAGGCTGGCGCGGCGTCTCCATTTGCGGGAATGCCTGCTGACCCCTTCACCACGGACAGACGCAACAGCATGAACTTTCCGTAACGCTCGACAGACTGGATCGAGCGCCCTGGCAAGTGCTGTTCCAGCGCCACGGGATCGTCAATGAAATCCGTCTTTCCGAGGGTAACGGAAACGATTCTCCGGCCGAGAATCGCTCGGCGCAATCCTCGCGCGACTGTTTCGACTTCGGGAAGTTCCGGCATCAGAGAACCAACCCCTCAAAATAACACACTGCTACCAGCAATTCTCATTGCGCGACGGTGACATCTCAGTGAGTTCAGCGATTGTTTCGCGAGACCATCGAGAGAACGGAAAAGGTAGCGCTCTAATTTCAAAATTATAGGGGCGCAGCACTGCTGCGCCCCTTCAGAGTCATTCGCTCGTGAACTACTTTTTGTGATAATTCGGATACGGCGGATGCTCCGGGATCACCACTGGGTTTTTCTTCAGGGCCTCCAGCGTAACCTCAACCGCTCTTTCTAGCTGGCGGTCATGGCCCGCCGCGACGGACGCGGGATCGTTTTCCACTTCGATGTCCGGCGCAATTCCGTGGTTTTCCACTTCCCACTCGCCGTGTAACCCGTAAATCGCCACGCGTGGCGCGGTCACGGATCCGCCATCGAGTAGCGGCGGGTAGCCGTAGATTCCCACCAGTCCGCCCCAGGTGCGCGTGCCGACCAGCGGCCCGATTTTGTCTTGCCGGAACATCCACGGCAGGGCGTCGCCGCCGGACCCCGACATTTCGTTGATGACCATCGTTTTCGGCCCGTAGATTTGCGCCAGCGGGGAGCAGAACGCTTCGCCTTCGCGAGCGATCGCACAGTTCCGTAGGGGACGCTTCACCATGTCGATGATGTAGTCGGCGATCTGGCCACCATGATTGTAGCGTTCGTCAATCACGGCGCCTTGCTTGCCGATCTGCGCAAAGTAAAAGCGGTTGAAATTGAGGTAGCCGCCGACGTTGGTATCGGGAACGTGCACGTAGGCAAGTTTTCCTCCGCTCAGCTCGTCCACCTTCCGCCGATTGTCTTCTTCCCAGGCGCGATTCCGGAGCGCGAACTCGCTCGGCAGCGGCACCACGGTGACCTCCCGCGCGTCTTTCCCATCGGCATTGGGACCCACTTTGATCTTGATCTGTTTCCCGGCGGTGTTCTCAAAGAAGCTGTAAACTTCTGCCGGCGGACGAACTTCTCTTCCTTCCACTTCCAGCAGATAATCCCCGGCTTGCACCTCCACGCCCGGCTGCGTCAGTGGTGCACGCAGGTCTGGATTCCAATTCTCCCCGTTGTAAACACGCGAGAAGAGGTAGCGCCCGTTTTCGATCTTGTAGTCCGCGCCCAGCAATCCGCCTGCGACGCGATTCGCCTGCGGGACGTCGCCGCCACTGATGAACATGTGACCGATGGTGACCTCGCCCAGCATTTCATCGAAGAGATAATTCAGGTCCGCGCGCCCGCCTAATCCTTTCAGAAAGGGCGCGTATTTTTTCTCTGCGGCGCTGATTTCCAGCCCATGATGATTGGGGTCGTAGAGAAAGTCGCGCTCGATGCGCCATACTTCGTGATACATCTGATTCCACTCGGCTCGCGGGTCCGCATACACTTCCATCTCGTCCAGCTTCAGCGCGCCCTCGCCCGGTTTGGGCGCGGCGTCCGTCTTGGCGAGGAACCATCCCGGGCCTTGGCGGTAAAGCACTTTCTCGCCGTTCGCCGACAAGGCAAACTCGCGGATGCCAGTTAGAAATGGCTCGGTCTTTCGTGTCGTCAGATCAAACTTCGTCACCGTCACTGGCGTCGGCTCGCCGAATCGCGGCACATCTACGACCTCGGAAAGAAACAACGTCCCGGCCTTGCCGGTTTCCAGGCTGACGTAGTTCGCCGCTTTGATCGGAAGGGCGACGATGCGTTGCCCGATGCCGTCCAGATCGATGGTTACTTTTACGGCTTCATCCTTTTTCTCACCTTCCTTGCCCTTTTCTCCCTCTTTTCCCTTATCGCCGTCTTTGGCCTTTTCGCCTTCTTTTCCTTTATCCGCCGCGGCATCGCCAGGCTTTTCCGCGGCTGCTTTTTCCTCGTCGCTCAGTGGTTCGACGGGTGAAGGATCGCCTTTCTTCAACACCGCAGCATAGACGTTTCTCAGCACCGGATGCTGGTAGCTCGAAAGATCAAGCCATCCGGAGGAAAGTCCGACGTCAGTGCTGACCGCGAAGAACAGCGATTTTCCGCCCTTCTCGAACACGGGATAACGCGCGTCGCTGATTCCGTCGGTGATTTGCGCTTCCTTGCCGGTTTCCAGCGAGTAAACAAAAATTGCGCGCAGATGATTCCCGAGCAGCTTGGCGTACGTCAACCACTTGCTGTCCGGCGACCATGATTGGTTGAAGTTGGATGTTGGGTCATCGTAGCGGTCGCTGGTCACTTTCACCGGCGTGCCCTTTTCCACGTCCACGTACCAGAGGTTCAGCCGCTTGTCCGTGTAGGTGATCTTCTTACTGTCTGGCGACCATAGCGGCCCGTAGAAAAATGAGGGCGGATTGCCGAGGTTGATCTTTTTGACCGTGCCGGAGCCTGACTGACCGATGACGTGCATGGCGTACTCGCCCGATTCATCGGAGAAAAAGGCAATCCATTTGCCGTCCGGCGACCACGCCGGATCGCGCTCCGCAACTGCGGCTGTCTTCGTCAAGTTGCGAATGTCGCCCTTTTCGCCAGGCACGGTGAAAATCTCGCCGCGGGCTTCGAAGACCGCGCGGACGCCCGTCGGCGAAATCGCAGCATTCTGGATTTTATCGGCGACCTTCTCGTAGTGCGGCCGCGTTGCTGGCAAGTCTCCTGCGATTCGAACGTTGACCTTTTTCGGTTTGCCGCTGGCGGGATCCAACAGGAAAATCCCGCCAAATTGTTCATACACAAGAGCATCAGGCCCCGCGGACAGCGACTTGAAGTCCAGCCCTTTGTTCTCGATCACCTGCTGCACCGCTTTCGTTTTCGCGTCGTAGGCGAACAGACTCACCGGCCCGTTGCGGTCGGAAAGGAAATAGACGGAATCCCTGAACCACACGGGGTGCGCGTCGTTCGAATTCTCGCGCGGCACTTTTTCGAGCGCCAGATCGCTCAGCCGGAGAATGTAGATTGGCGTCGTCTGCCCGCCGCGATAGCGCTTCCACGAGGTCTGCCAGATTTGGTTTGGCACGTAGGCAATGCGCGTGCCGTCGGGAGAGAACCATGCCGCTTCGCCGCGCCACATTGGCAGAACTTCGGCCGGCCCGCCTTCCGCGGCAACCGTGTAGAGACGTTCAAAGTCGGCATAGGCATCACGCGCGGAATGAAAAAGAACGCGCTTCCCGTCCGGCGTCCATGCGGTGGCAACGTCCGCCGCCGGATGCCACGTGAGCCTCCGCGGCTCGCCGCCTTCCGCGGGCATCACATACACATCCGTGTTTCCGTCATAACTCGCAGTAAAGGCAATCCATTTGCCGTCGGGCGAAAATACCGGCAGCGCCTCATGGCCTCCAGTCGTCAGTTGCCGCGCATCGCCTCCCTCGCGCGGCACGCTCCAAAGGTAGCCGCCGTATGCGAAAACTACCTGCGTGCTGCTCAGCGTGGGGGAATGGACCAGCAGCGGGGTCTCTTCTGCCGCATGGGATGCTGCCGCAAGTGCCAGTAAGGCTCCGATCAGAATCGCGATTCGAAAGCGCATGCTTCCTCCGGGATGAAATGCCATCATTAAATGAAAACGCCGCAAGAGTCCGTTGCAGGACCGTAGTTCAGGGTCAGTTTGTTATTCGGGATTCACCACCGCGGGGAACCCACTCTGTCAGACGTAAGCAGCTCCAATGCTGTTGCAAAAAATAGAGCCTTGTTCATGGCAAGAGGGCAAAAACGCGCGCCGGGCCGCCCGACCCGCCTTCCAGCTTGATGGGCGCCACGATCAGGAACGCTCCTGTCTGGGGCAATCCACTCAGTTCCGAAAGATTCTCAAGATGGTAGAGACCCGCGCCCAGCGTCACGTGATGCACCGCAAAATCGGGGGACGCTCCATAGTCGATACTGAGCGTATCGCACCCCAGGCCGCTCACCTTACGCTCGATCATCAGCTTGGCCGCCTCGACAGAAAATCCCGGAAAGTGCATCACTCCTTGTGCATCCATGTTTCGATACTTCTGCACATCCGGCCAACGCGAGGCCCAGCCCGTCCTCAGCAGTACAATCGCGCCTTCGGGAATCCGCCCGTGGCTCTTTTCCCATTCTTCCACGCGCGCCGGAGTCAGCCGGTAGTCCGCGTCCTTCCCGCTCTCCGCGCGCACATCAATCACAACTGCGGGGCCGAAAAGCTGCTTCACGGGAATTTGGTCCACCGTTACTTTTCCGGGAGGAAAATGCGCCGGGGCATCCAGATGCGTTCCGTAATGCTCCAACATCCAGAAACTTCGCGTGAAATAACCGTTCTTCTCGATAGTCGCGTTGACTTTCGTCTCGAAGAATTTCGTGTCCCCCGGCCACGGCACCAGCTTGTCGTTGATCGCGTAACTCAGATCAAGCACGCGCGTCTTCCCGGATGGAATTCCTTCGAGCATCGAATCCTGGCCTGCATTCCGCGGAAAAAGGCTCACGAGTGCGGCAAGACCAACGGCAAAAATTCCCCAGCGGCCAAGAGCAGCCATCCCTCACCTCGATTCCGCTTCGAGCGAATTATCAGTGTATCGCGTCACAATCCGTTGTGGGTCCGCGGTTATGAAATGGACGACGAATTAGGGCAGCGGAATTCCCGGCGTTGCAACGATCCCCGCCATGCGCAGGATTTCCTGATACTCGCCATCCGTAATCAGCGAAACAATCAGCCTCACGTTCTTCAAGAGCTTCATTTTCTTCAGCGCGGGGTTGGCGCGCATTTCCGCCAGCGTCACTTGCCGGGGCAGCTTTTCAAAGGCCCGCAGGTCCGCCACCAGGTTCTTCTCCTTGCGGTCGTGGGGATCGGGGTAGGGGTCTCGGGTGATCTCCGCGATCGAATAAAGCGTGCGTTCCGGAGCTGCGTGATAACACAGCACGCGGTCTCCCTTGCGCACTTGCTTGAGCGCGCGAATGGCGTCGGGTTTGGACCCTGCGCCATGCCACATTTCCTTGCCTTTTACGAAAAGGGTGTCCCAATGATAGTGGTGTGGGTCGGCGCTGAAGATCCAGTAGTGTCGTTGGGCAGTGGGAGTCGCCATCGAGGCTTAGAGTCGGCAGCAATATACACGCTGGCATCCAAAAAGCGAAACAAAATGTGAGGGTTAGACGGGAATTGGGCTTTGCAGGGAAAACTGGATCAATTGACCATCTTTCGGCAGGAATGGAATTAACTGTTGTTTTTTCAATTAGATAGAAGGAATTACCCTACATCCACGAAAATATCCTCACCCCGGACTTCGACCGGGTAGCAGTCCACGCCCACGCTGGGATTCTGGCTAATCTTGCCGGTGGTTACGTCGTACTGCCAGCCATGCCATGGGCAGGTTACGATGTTTCCGTCCATCACGCCTTGACCCAGCGGTCCGCCCCGGTGCAAACAGGTATTGTTGATGGCATAATACTTGCCGCCGACATTGGCCAGGGCGATGGCCTTGCCCTCCACGTGGAACTCCCGAATCGTTCCCGGGCTGATTTCGTTGGTCTTTGAAGCGCGCGCAAACGCCATTAGCTCTTCTCTCCCTTAGGCTCTGTGCTTTCGGTGCTGGCGATAGAATCCGCCCTAAATTCCCTTTCTTCTATTCTCCAATTTCGATTTTCGAATTTCCATTTTCAATCCTCTACCGCGGCGCTGGCGTCTGCGCCACCATCGCGCCCTGCTTAAACTCTTCCACCATTTCCGCCCGCAACCGCACTTCCGTCGGCCGCTTTGCCAAGGTCATCTGATCAATCTTGTCTTGCAACTTCAAAAGCGCGAAAAACAATCCCTCCGGGCGTGGCGGACATCCCACCACGTACACATCCACCGGCACGATCTTGTCCACGCCCTGCAGAACCGAATAGGCATTGAACGGCCCGCCCACGCTCGAGCATGCTCCCATCGAGATGCACCACTTGGGGTCCGGCATCTGCTCCCACACGCGCTTGAGCACCGGCCCCATTTTCAGCGTTACCGTTCCCGCGACGATCATTAAGTCCGCCTGCCGCGGCGACGGACGGAACACCTCGGCGCCAAATCTCGCCATATCAAACCGCGAAGTCGTGGACGCGATCATCTCGATCGCACAACATGCCAGTCCAAACGTCAGCGGCCAAATGGCGCTCTTGCGCGCCCAATTGAACACGTAGTCCACCGACGTGATCATGAAATTCTTTTCGAACCGCTGATCCAGTACGCCCATTGGGACTGCTCCTGCCGCAGCTCGCTCTCTGCCGCGGAGTATAGCTTCTATCACCGAACCTCGTCAAAGCTGCGATCTCTTAGCGGTCAGTTCTCAGTGGTGCCTCAAGCTTGCGGGAGAGAGTTTTCCAGTAACTGGCGGGACGCAGCCTCTGGAGAATGTCAATCTGATGGGCATCCACGCCGATCAGGATGCGCGGTTCGCGTCGCTCGACTCCACGCAGAATGCGTGCAGCGGCAGCCTCCGGAGGTGTGCGCGCCAGCCGCTCGAAAAGGGCGATGTTTTCGTCGCGTTTCGCGGCGGACACCGCTGCGCCCGTCCGCGAATGGCGCGCGATCGGCGTGCAGATGCCTCCCGGGTGCACGCAGGAAACACAAACGCCGCTGCCTTCGAGTTCATGGCGCAGAGCTTCTGTGAAGCCGCGGACTGCGAACTTGCTGGCGGCATACGGAACCTGGCCGGCAGGAGCGACCAGCCCGAAAATACTGGACAAATTCACGATATGGCCGCGCTGTTCTCGTTTCAACATCGGCAGAAAATAGTTCACGCCATAGACCGTGCCCCAGAAGTTGATGTTCATCACCCAGCGAAAATCATCGAGTGAAATCTCTTCAAAGTTTCCGTGCAGCGAAACGCCCGCGTTGTTGACGAGCAGTGTCACGCGCCCGTGCCGGCGGTTCACGTCTTCGGCAAACGCGCGCACGCTGGCTTCCTCGGCGACGTCCACTACGTGCGTCGTGAGCAAGGCCTGCTTATTCGCGATCACCTGCGCCGTCTGTAGAAGCCCCGCTTCATCAATGTCCGCGAGCGCCAATGCCGAGCCCGCCGCAGCCAGCTGCTGCGCCAGCGCCCGGCCAATGCCCGAGCCCGCTCCAGTCACCACCGCGACTCCGCCGCTTAGAAAAGACATGGGAAAGCCTCGATGTTCAAACCAATTCCCCGGGAGCGAACCCTGGCCCCGATGCTACCGCCGGGCTCACTCATATCACAGTTCTATCCTCGTCACCAGGAGCTGAGGATCACAACCCTCCGCGTTCTTTCGCCACTGTGCGAATGCGGACAGCGCCCACCGCCTCATCCTGGCTACTATCATGCCTGTGCACAACCGTCTGCGCTGGGGCAGCGTTCTGCGTCGAGCGGCACCACAAAGGAGATTCAAAATGAAGAGATTGCTTATTCTAAGCGCGTTCTTGCTTGCGCTACCGATAGCCGGCTGTACTGTGACCCCCACGCCGGCAGCACAGGGCCCCCCTGGGGCAACTGGACAGACTGGCCAAACCGGTCAACAGGGTGATCCGGGGCACGCCGGAGATGCTGGACAGACCGGAGATCGAGGCCGCACGGGACATCCCGGAGACGACGGCCACCAGGGAGATCAGGGTCGCGCGGGAGACACAGGAGAACAGGGCCGCACGGGAGAGACGGGAGACCGGGGCCGGCAAGGTCACGACGCGCCTTGTCCTCTAGGGGAGCATCGCTACACCGACCGCGAGACGGGAAGAGTGAGTTGCGTTAGGGACTAATGGCCGATCGGAAGTTCTGGGTCCAAGTCCAAACTCGAAACCAACAGCAACGGCAGTCCGCCGCTATATGGCGGCGGACTGCCGTTGCGCTCAGCGCTGCGGAATAGGACGGCAACTCCGGCCGCTTAACCCCGGTTCAATCACCCGCTCCAGCTTCTTGGCGTTGCTTTGCCGCTTGCGAGTTGCGAATCCTGGCGTAGCCCGGCTTGATGGCGGAGTAGATGAAATCGCAACGCTGGTCGTAGGGCAGGAAGGCGCTCTTCATTGCGTTGATAGTGACCTTTTCAAAGTCGTTCAGGGACAGACCGAAAGTCTCCTGGGCGGCCTCGAATTCCTTGGTCATGGTGGTGTCGCTCATCAAGCGGTTGTCGGTGTTCAGGGTGACGCGAAATTTTTCCTGATAAAAAATCCTAAAGGGATGCTCGGCCAGGCTGCGCGCAGCCCCTGTTTGGACGTTGCTGAGCAGGCAAATCTCCAGCGGAATCCTCTTGTCGAGAACGCATTGCGCGAGCTCGCCCAATTTCACGGCCTTGCCGTCTGCGATGGCGATATCGTCGATTAACCGTGTGCCATGTCCGATGCGGTGCGCTCCGCAGTATTGAATGGCCTGCCAAATCGATTCCTTCCCAAACCCTTCGCCGGCGTGAATCGTAATGTTGAAATTCTGCCGCTGAATATAGTGAAAGGCTTCTATGTGCTTCTTGGGAGGATGACCGCCCTCTTCACCCGCCAGATCAAATCCCACTACCCCTCGCTCGCGAAAATCAACCGCGAGTTCGGCCATTTCGAGCGACACATCCATATTGCGCATCGCGCAGATGAGCAACCCCGAGGAAATCCCAAAGTCCTTTCGGCCGCGCTCCAATCCCTTCAGCACTGCAGAAACTACCTGCTGGTGGCTTAATCCCCTTCGCGTATGGAAAATCGGCGCAAAGCGAGTTTCGAAGTAGACCACGCCGTCCTGGCTCAGATCTTCGGCTTGTTCATACGCCACCCGTTCGAGCGCCTCCTCGGTTTGCATCACGGCGATGGTGTGCGCAAAACCTTCCAGGTATTTTGGCAGACTTCCCTGGTTCGCCCCCTGGTGGAACCAGTGCGCCAGCTCCTCCGGATCTTCGGTGGGCAGTTGATCGTATTTTGCACTTCGTGCCAACTCCACCACCGTCTTGGGCCGTAGCACGCCGTCGAGATGTTCGTGAAGCAAAATTTTGGGGAGACTTTTCAAGACTCCGCGATCCAGCTTCATAAAGTGCTCCCGTTTCCTCGTTCGCTACCACGGCCGCAGCAGCACAAATCGTTGTCGACCGAGGAGCGAGCGGCGTGCAGCAAGCGCGCTCCCGAATGCATATTTTGGCGAGAATAGCAGCTTGCGCCCCGCTGTGCTTGGGAAAATGACTGCGCCTGTCCTTCAGGAAGGTTACCGCACTGCTGAAATGATGCGGATCCGCGAGAGCCTAGTGAGATTCGATCTTGATCTGATTGCGCCCGGCGTGTTTCGCGCCGTACAGTGCTTTGTCCGCCCGCCGCACCAGACTGGAAAACTCGGGAGGTTCCTTGCCCTGGAAGCCGCAGACTCCGAAACTCGCCGTCACGGAAGCAGCCTCGCCGCCAAAGGAAAACTTCTGCGATGCAAATTGCGCGCGCAACCGCTCGACCGTCAGCCGGATGTGTTTCTCGTCCACATGTGTCAACACCAGCAGAAATTCATCGCCGCCCATGCGCCCGCTGATATCGGACGCGCGCGTATTTTCCTTCAGAATTTCGGCGAACGTTTGCAGCACCTGATCCCCGGCGTCATGGCCGTAGGTGTCGTTCACGCCTTTGAAGCAATCCAGGTCTGCGTGCACCACCCACAGTGAATATCCGTGGCGCGCGGCACCGCGCAATTGCCGTCCAGCCCAGTCTTCGATGGCACGGCGGTTTGGCAGGCCCGTCAGCGAATCGGTGTGCGCCATTTCCGCCAGTTGTTTGTTCTTGGCGTCAATTTCGCGGTGCAGATCCACGAAGCGGAAGCCCACGGCAATCCGCGCCAGCAGCTCCCCGCGGTCGAAGGGCTTGGTCACGTAATCATCCGCCCCAGCAGAGAGCCCTTTCACAATGTTTTCCTTGTCCTTGATGCTGGTGAGCAGAATGACGTAGGTATACGAGTCGCGAGATTCACACCGGATTTGTTCGCAAAGCTCGGGACCAGAGGTGTCCGGGAGCATCCAGTCCATGATCACCAGCGCGGGCCGGTGTTCCTTGAAGAGACTCATGGCTTCGCTTCCGTCTTTCGCCAGCAAGAGCGAATACGCACCGTCTGCCAGCGCGTGCTCCACGAGCTTTCGCGAAAATGGCGAATCATCCACCACCAGGATCTGCGCTTTGGGCACAGCTTCAGTCATACACCTCTCGCGAACTCGTGCCTGCCAATCGGGAATTACTCTTTGGGTCCGAGGGAAGAGAAATTCGTGGCCACCATCTTATCAGCCGCAGCGCGGGCGCGGCCTGACCTGCCAGCATTTAGTTCAAAAGGGTAACCGTCCCGGCTACTTGCTTCCGTGAACCAACAGGGCACCTTCGGCTTTGAATGCGCGGAGCTGCTCTGCATCGCGGAACCACCGGCCGGTGTAGACCTCTGGCGACGGGGATGGATCGGCGATTCGTTCGTGCGCGACGTTTGAGAAGCCGGCGTCATGGAAAAGTCCGGCCCATTCTTCGGCGGAGAGCAGATGCGTGGGCACTGCGAGGAGATTCCCCCACTGGTGGGAGTGCGGATTATCGCGGTAGTAGTTGATCAGGATCCAGGCCGAGCCGCCTTCGTGGAGCACTCGAAAGATGTCTTTGAGTCCGGCAGCAGGATTCGGCCAGTAGTAGGAAGACTCCACGGAAATCGCGTGAGAGAAAAGATTCGACTGCCAGGGAATTTCGGCCACTTGTCCCGTGACGAACATCAAATTGTCGAAGTGCGCGCTGGCGCGCCGCGCGTGATGGATCATTTCATTCGAAATGTCCATCCCGATCACGCGTCCATCGGGCACCAGTTTCGCCAGCCGCCGTGAAAGCCATCCCCCACCGCACCCTACGTCCAGAACACTGTCCGTGGGAGCCAGCCGCATCTTCTCCAGTACCGGCAGCGTGATGGGGAGATGATCCTGCTCCATCTCCTCGCCGCGCCCGGCTTCCGCCCAGCGGTTAAACTCCTCGCGCAGAGATTCGTTGGAAGTAATCTCGAACATTCGTGGAAGAAACCTGTAGCTCGCCCCTTCAGGGTTGAGGATTTATCTTCCTCAAGCCGCATCCACTCTCAAAGCTTGAGGCATGGCAACACGCTAGGCGCCTTGGACTTTTGCCAGCAGCTCGACGAACTTTTGCTTCCGTTCCGACTGGTCGTGTCCGCCCTCTGCGTCCGCCATTTGCGTGATGTTCATCGAGCAGAACTTCGGCCCGCACATCGAGCAGAACTTCGCTTCTTTGTAAAAATCATCCGGCAGGTTTTCGTCGTGCATAGCCTTGGCCGTGGGCGGATCGAGCGAAAGCTCGAACTGTTTGTTCCAGTCGAATAGGAACCGCGCATAGCTCAGCGCATCATCGCGGTCTTGCGCGCCCGGCCGGTGCCGCGCCACGTCCGCGGCGTGCGCCGCAATCTTGTACGCGATGACGCCCTGTTTCACGTCTTCGGGATTCGGCAGGCCCAGGTGCTCTTTTGGCGTGACGTAGCACAGCATGGACGCGCCGTGCCAGCCGATCATCGCCGCGCCAATCGCGCTGGTGATGTGGTCGTAGCCCGGCGCGATGTCAATCACCAGAGGCCCCAACGTGTAGAACGGCGCCTCGTGGCACCACTCCATCTCCTTGTCCACCTGCTCCTTGATCTTGTCCAGAGGCACGTGTCCCGGCCCCTCGATCATCACTTGCACATCGTGCTCCCACGCTTTCGTCGTCAGCTCGCCAAGCACTTTCAACTCCGCAAACTGCGCCTCGTCGCTGGCGTCCGCGATACACCCCGGCCGAAGGCCGTCCCCAAACGAAAAACTCACGTCGTGCTTCTTGAAAATCTTGCAAATGGCCTCGATGTTTTCGTAGAGAAAATTTTGCTTTTTGTGGTGCTCCATCCAGTGCGCCATCAGCGAGCCGCCGCGGCTCACAATCCCCGTAATGCGCTTGCGCACCAGCGGCACGTGCTCGCGCAGCACGCCCGCGTGAATAGTCATGTAATCCACGCCCTGCTCGGCTTGCTCTTCGATCACTTCGAGCATCAAGCCAATGGTCAAATCCTCCGGGCGCCGCACCCGCGAAATCGCTTCATACACCGGCACCGTCCCTACCGGCACCGGCGAAGCGTCAATGATAGCCTTTCGAATCACCGGAATGTCCCCGCCCGTCGAAAGGTCCATCACCGTGTCCGCGCCGTAATGTACCGCGTGGTGCAGCTTCTTCAGTTCTTCATCAATGTTCGAAGAGGTGGCAGAGTTGCCGATATTCGCGTTGATTTTGCATTTGCTGGCGATGCCAATAGCCATCGGCTCCAAATTCCGATGATTCACGTTCGAAGGAATAATCATCCGCCCGCGAGCTACTTCGTCGCGAATCAGCTCCGTCTGCAGCCTTTCGCGTTTCGCAACAAACTGCATCTCTTCGGTGACCACGCCCTGCCGCGCGAAATGCATCTGCGAGACGTTTCTGTTCCCGTTCGCCTTTGCCGCTTCCGCTTCCCGGTTCTCAATCCATCCATCGCGAAGTGCCATAGAGCCCCCTCAGAACACTTGACAGGTGCGTCGTGACTTGCGCGTTGCAGCGCAAGCCTGCGGTGTGAAATGGAATTATGGCACCGGGGAGAGGGTGTCGCAACTTGTGGTGAGCCGGAGTGGCCTCTTCCCCTTCTGGAACGGCTCCGGCTCGAATTTCCAAAACAGTTTTGTTGTGGGGCTGATCGCAGAGAACGGTTGTCAGAAAAATCTGGCGTCGAAGAAAGTTTATCTTGCGTATCCGCGGCAGAACTTCAGGAAAGAAACAACTTCCCCTAGTGGATCGCACCACTGAAAGTTCCCCCATTTTCTTCTCGGCTCCTCACCATCGGCGGCAACCTCTGCGGATACCCGCTCCAATCGCGATTAAGTAGATCGTCTCGCGAGCCGGGAAATTTTGCCCTACCGCCCCTGGGCCTACGGGGTTTCTTCCTCTTCGACGCGCTCTTTTATCAAAATTAGCACTTGACACTAGGCGAACTAAAAGCGAAACTTTTTCGGCCCTCTACCGGGCCGAGGAGTTCCTTATGGCCCCCGCCCTCACGGAGCAACCGCGCGAATCCGCCCCGGCTGGGGTAGACCGCGCCACAATCTGTGAGTTCCTCCATCGCTACTGGGGCTATGAGACATTCCGCCCAGGCCAGGAGGCCATCGTCCACAGCCTGGCCGCTGGCCGCGACGCCTGCGTGATCATGCCCACCGGAGGCGGCAAGTCGCTCTGTTACCAGCTTCCGGCAGTCCTGGCTGGAGGCCGCACCGCCGTCGTCATCTCCCCGCTCATCGCCCTGATGCAGGACCAGGTCGCGCAACTCCTGCAAATGGGCATTTCCGCGGCCTGCCTGAACGCCGCCACTCCTCCTGAAGACCGCGCTCACATCTTCCAGCAAGCCGCCACGGGCAAGTACCAGCTCCTGTATCTCTCGCCCGAGCGCGTTGCCCTCGACGGCACCGTGGACTGGCTCAAGCGCCTCCCCATCTCCTTTTTCGCCATTGACGAAGCCCATTGCATTTCCGAGTGGGGGCACGAATTCCGCCCGGAGTATCGCCAGCTCAGCCGCCTGCGCGAGATATTCCTCGACCGTCCCATCTCCGCCTTCACGGCCAGCGCCACCAAGCGCGTCCGCGGCGACATCATTGACCAACTCCGGCTCCGCGATCCTTACAAGCACATCGCCAGCTTCCGCCGGCCAAATCTCCGCTACATCGTCCGCCAGTCCAACGCCCGCACCCAGGACAAACTTCTCCTCCGCGCCGTGCGCCAGGTTTCCGACGGCAGCGTCATCGTCTACGCCCCCACCATCGCCCGCGTCGGCGAAACCGTCGACTTTCTCGAAGAAAACGGCATCGCCGCCATCGGCTACCACGGCCAGATGGAATCCCGCGCCCGCCGCGAAAACCAGGAAAAATGGATGGCCGACGAAGTCCGCACCCTGGTCGGCACTATGGCCTTCGGCCTCGGCATCAACAAGCCCGCCGTGCGCGCCGTCATTCATCTCGCGCTCCCCAAAAGCGTCGAGCAGTACTATCAGGAAGCAGGCCGCGCCGGCCGTGACGGCCTCCCCGCCGATTGCTTTTTGTTCTGGCAAAAAAAAGATTACGGCCTCCATGCCTACTTCAACGGGAAAATCGAAGACCACGCCGAACGAGAACGCGCCTGGCAACGCTATCGCGAAGTCGAGAGCTTTGTGAACTCGGACAGTTGCCGCCAGCGCCACATCTGCCAGCACTTCGGCGAAACTCCTAAATGGGAATCCTGCGGCAATTGCGACGCCTGCGCCGCTCCACCAGATTGGCTGGAAATCGAACTCCAATCGCCGCGAAATAAACGCGGCGCGCCGCGCAGAGTAGAATCGCCCCGCGCGGCCGCGCGGCTTCCCGACGCGAGTGCTTCTTTGGGCGCGCTTGATCTGGAATTGAAAGAGTATTTGCGCGAATGGCGCCGAAGGGCCGCCACCGATAAAGGCCTTCCCGCCTTCGTCGTGCTCCACGATTCCGCTCTTGTGGACTTGTGCCTTGCGAAGCCCTCAACTCTTCGAGAACTCCGCCGCATCTCCGGCTTCGGCGATAAACGCGTCGAAATGTACGGCAAAGAAATCCTCGACGCGCTCCGCCGTTTCCGCCAAGGCGAACGCGCCACCAACGACGGCAAACTAAAAGTCTCTTCCCCCGCGAAGGAAACGTTGCGCCTCCTCGAAAAAGGCCACACCTTCGAGGAAATCGCTCAAATCCGCTCGCGAACCCTGCGCGCTGTTGTCTCCCTGGTCGCCGATCTCATCGAACGCGGCGAAGCCACCTTTCAACCTAACTGGCTGGCCCCCGAGCGCTACACCCAAATCGCCGCCGCCTGCCACCAACTCGGCATGGACCGTCTCAAGCCTCTCAAAGAGGCTCTCCCCCCCGAAATCCCCTACGAAGAAATCCGCCTCGTCATCGCCCGCCTCCGCAGCGACGCCGCACCGTAGATAACCCGACCCGTTCGCCCCGGCCAACGGCGTTCCAAGTTCTTGTGGCGCAGATACTCCAGCTTGGCAAATCTGCGGTGCAGTTTGTCCAACATCAAGCGCCGGCGACTGCTCAAAAGCTATGGGATCCGGAGGCCTAGGGCAGTGGCGAGTTTGGCCTGATTCTTGTCAAATGTGCAAAAGGAACTGGCTCGAAGAGCAAGCGCCGAAGCGACGTGCAGGACGTCCAGCGCGCGAGTGCCGAGCAGTCGCGTGTGGGTTCCCGCGATGCGCCGAGCATGCCCGAAGGTGGCAGCGGAAATAGGTAGAATGCGGATCAACCCGTCATGCACGTCCTTGGAAAACGAAAGCTGGACGGCTTGCACTTCTGAACTGCTTAACTCTTTGCGAAAAATGCGCCAGTTAAGCGCGTTGATGAACTCGAACTCGGCAAGGTCGGTTGCAAGGAGAGGCGGCTTGATGCGTTTCATGATGGCGGCGGCGGCGGACGAGTTGGCGTCCGGCACGTAGAGCGAAAACAGGAAGCTAGTATCTGGACAAACGTTCAAAAGCGTTCCCGCTCGGCGGCGAGCTGCTCGGCGCCGGAAACCTTCAAGCGCTTCTTGCCGAAGGTCTTTTTCTGTCGCGCAAGAAAGTCCGGAAAGTTCGCCGGGGCCGCGGGATCCGGCGGAAGCAACCGTGCGATCACGCGTTTGCGCTTGGTGATGTGGATTTCCTCGCCGTCCCGGAGGAGGTCTTCGACAGCGGAGAAGCGGTACCGAAGATCGCGGACGCTGGCTTTCTTCATGTGATGCATTTTAGCATCACGTTCTGGCATCAGCAAGAAGAATCTCCGCCTTCATTCACGCAGATTCCTCCGGGACGCTCAAACCGTGTTCCGTGAAGACTTGCATTGACGGCTGGTTGAAAGGCATTTGCCGGGACCAGCGCGGCGAAAAAAAAGGAGACGGCAGTCGGTCATGGCGACCCTGCCGTCTCCGTTTCTTGTGTTGTTGTGTCGGCTGGAACTGAGTGGACTACTCTTCGTCGCCGTCGAGGCCGTCGACGGGCGTGATGGTGCCGAAGAGGCCATCGGTTTCCCCATTCGGGCCCGCGGTGAAGAACAAAGTGTTTGCCGGTCCGGCGTTCCCGTCGTTACCGAATGTGAGCGACCAAATTCCATCAATGAAAAGCAGAGAGTCATCGGGGTTCTTCACGAAACCGATGAACTTGTGGGTGAACCCGTTGAAAGCGGCGATCCAACCGCTGCGGAAATTGCCGACGAGAATGGCGTTACTGAACTCGCCGAAATCGCGCGTGGTCCACACCACGCCCCAGGGCGCGTTGAACCAGTCGCCATGCTCAAGGTGGCCGATGTGCTTGCCCTCCGGCGTGAAAATCTCGACAAAACCGAGGCCGTCCCCGCCGACGGGATCATGTCTGGGCGCATCCTGCTTCGCGTAAGTGACAAACAGGGTGCCGCCGATGTTCTGAATGTTGAAAGGAGCGAAGCCGTGCGGAATTTCGTCGGCATCGAAGGCTTCTTCGCCGAGGTGAACGCGCTTGAAGTTGGTGTCATAAACCTCGACTTTCGCGGAACGGAAATTTGTGACGTAGAGAAATTTGTTGCCGTTGATCTCGGCGGAGGTGGCGCCTTTGTAGACGGCGCTGTTCGCGGAGCCTTTATCGGAGTTGTCCACTTCAAGAACGGCGTTGATGGAAGGCGGCTTGGCCCCCGAAGCAACGTTGGCGCCGGGATTCCAGCCAGAAATGGTGCCGTCTTCCGTGGCAAAGATGAAAGCAGCGGGCAACCCGGCGGGAGTGCCTTTGTCCAAAAGAAAATCGGTCTTGCTGCCATTAAATACGACTCCCGTGGGAGCGGATTGCGTGCCGGGAGCAAAGCCTGGAGGCGGAACAATAATGAAATTTCCAGCGGCGCCACCGGCTTCCGTGAAAATGTTGATGGCGGTACCGGCGCCATTGTACAGGCTGGAGGTGCCGCTATTGTTATTGGCAATCCAAAAGGGGCTGCCGCTCGAACGAGTGAGTCCCCAGGGATTCTTGAGATTGGGATCAAGCAGGACCTTTGTCTTGTCTGGATTGTCTGGCTGGGGAATATCGGAGACCAAATTCTTTTGGCTGTAATGTTGCGCTTGTGCTACAGCGGGGAGGAAGAAAAGCGAAAGTGCAAACACCGGAAGAGACTTCCAGAACTTACATTTGAACAGCATTTAAGAATCCTTCCAAAGCGAGATTTTCGATGCGAAACACGTCCCACGTGCTCGCAGACGAACTTCCGCAGGCTGGACTCGAACTGCTTTGATGCAAGCCAGAGTCCAAGGTTACATGCCCGGCTAACCACGAAGTGCGATTGACAACAAGGAACTTGCCTGAGCCGTACTATACCGGGGCGCGAGCAAGTTCCAAGAATCTGAAGCAAAGAATCAAAAGCAATACTGAAGATTGGAGGGATTTATTCCCCCGATTCGAATGGGAGCCACCACCGGCTATGACCATGCGTGGAAATTCGGGTTAGGAGGTACGGAGCACAATTAAACTAATCTCGGGAGGGACGCCCAGTCGGACGGGGGCACCGACGGTTCCGAGACCACGATTCACGTACAGACGGGCCATCGCCGACGAAGACGAAGCGAAGAGCGATGGGCTGAATGTCCGGGGGGCGCGCGCATTCGAAGCAGCACGCTCCGCGGGAGCTGGGGCAAACAGCGGGCGCTGGTAAAGACCGGCGATGTAGTCGGTGATAAAGCGGGCGGGACTCAGGCGATGATCGAGAATTTCCACCTGGATCTGGCCGCCGTGCGTGTGCCCCGCGAGAGAAAGTTCGATGCCGAGTTCGGCAGCGCGATTAAAACTGTTGGGATTGTGCGAAAGGAGAATGTTGGGCATGTCGCGCCGGACGAGTGGCAGGACGCTGGCCAGAGTCTGCTGCCGCTGGCCGCGCGGGGTACGTTCGCGCTGATAGTCCACGCCGATGAGATTAAACTGCGCACCCTTGAAATTGATTTGCGCGTTTTCCTGACGCAAGAGCTTCATGCCCGCCTGGCTGTAAAGAGAAGCGGCTTCGTCTTCCACGCCCGCGTAAATCTCATGATTGCCGTTGCAGCCCCAGGTGCCGAGGGGCGCATGCAAGCGAGCAACTTCCTCCACGCAATCCGAAATGGAGTCGCCGACGCCGGTGATGAGATCGCCAGTGACGACGGCGAGATCGGCGCGGAGTTCGTTGGCCATATCCACCGCGCGGCGCACTTGCGAGCGGGACATGTAGCCGCTCAAGTGGATGTCGCTGATCTGCACGATTTGCATCCCGTCGAGCGCGACCGGCAAGTTGTGCACGGGGATTTCGATGCGGCGCACCTGGTAGTTCAGGCGCTCGGCGGCAAAACCATACATGGCGCCGAGAAAAGGAGCGGCGCCGGCAGCAGCGGTGGCCGCGCGGAAAAAGTAGCGGCGGCCGGGGTCCGCAACCGTTTCGGGGGTTTCGGAAACGGCCGAGCCTGGTGAGGATGCACGGGGCGTGACCGCGGCTTCCTTGGCGGCTGCGGCGTGCAGCAATCGCCAGACGCGCTCCAGCCCGTGAACCACCCTGACGGCCAAATACGCAAAAAGCGCGCTGAAAAACCACAGGCCCATAAGCACGGAAACCAGCGAGGGTTGCGGAACGATGCGCCGCTGGCCAAGGCTGAAGTTCCCAGCGATGGTGAAAATGACGACCAATAGCGCCAGGATATAGGCCACCCGGACCCCAACGCGGAGCGAGACCCGTCCCCAATTTGCGGTGACCCGCCAGAGCGCCCGGTACCAGAAACGCTGGGACATGTAGAGCAGCGTCAGGACGCCCAAACCGATCGCGATACGTAGCAGCAGAAAGCCCCAATTCACGTTGGTGGTGCCCCCAGGCACGAACCTTAAGTTTAACATGTATGGTCCCGGGAATAGGGCATGACGCGAAAGCCCCTACCGCGTAAGATGAACCCCCGCGGAAGACAGGCGTTTAGCCGCAAACCCATGGAAACGCCTGACGGGGAGCCGCGTCTGATGGAGTGAACGTCCGGCTTCCGGGCGAATCGGAGGAGAAATATATGAAGAAGTGGAACGTGGTTGCGGGCCTGGTGATGGCGGCAGGGCTGGCGGTGCTTCCCGTGGTGTCACAGGAAAAGAAGCCCGAAGCACCGAAGCCCGCCTTGAGTCCAACGCAGGTGGTCCTTGAACAATGGAACGATATCGGGCGGAAGTTGATCGCCATGGCGGAGGATTTTCCCGAGGACAAGTACGAGTTCAAGCCGAAACCGGAGCAGCGCAGCTTCCGCGAAGGGCTGTTGCATGTTGCAGATACGAACTACTTTTTCACGAATCCTGTGAACGGCGAAAAACCGCCGGCGGGTGAAGATTTCTCAAAAGACAAGCTGAAGACAAAAGCGGAAGTCGCCGCGTACGTCAAGAAATCTTTTGCGGATGGGGCGGCGGCGATCAAAGCAAAAGGCGATGCGGGCCTGAATTCGCTGGTCGTTGATCCCTACTCGAATCGGCAGTTCCGGGTGATTGACTTCGCCTACGGCTTCACGGAACACTCGGGCGAACACTACGGACAACTGGTGGTGTATTACCGGATGGCGGGAATGGTGCCGCCGGAATCGCGGCCGAAGAAGTAAGAAGTAAGGAAAAAAGTAACGAACTAAGGAAACGGCGGGCGTGGTGCAGAGCACTGCGCCCGTTTTTTGTGAGCCGCGGCTAGGAGACTGCAACTCCGGTGGCCCCGTTCTCGAGGAGGGCGGTTAGTTGCTTGGGATCGCTAGTGGGCGGGAGACAGGTCTTGCCGGAGCAGACGACGGCGAGCGCTTTGTTGGCCGGGAGATGCGGAAGAGTTTCTCTGAGTGCACCGGCAAGATGGAGTTGCGGCGTTTCCGAAGTGACGCGCAGGACGGATTTGCCGAAGCGGAAGACGCCGTGGGCGGCGGCTTCGAGGGCTTGCGCGTCGGGATCGTTCGAATCGCCGCTGATAACGACTTGCACCGGATGATGCGCGAAAAGCGTGGCGGCGAGGCCGTACGTCGCAGCGAAGAGGCCGTATTGCGGGGCGATGCCGGCGAAGGCTTCGAGTGTTTTCTTGGCGAAGGCGTGGTAGTGGTCGTCACCGGTGAAGGCGTGCATTCGAACGAGAGCGATGGCGGCGACGGAATTGGCGCTGGGCGTAGGAGAATCTTGGAACGGCTTGCGGCGCACGTCGAGGCCACCCATCGGTGCGGCGTCGGAGGGACGATCGAAGAAGCCGCCGCCTTCGGCGTCACCGTAACGGGCGATGGCAAGGTCCATTGTTTTTTGCGCGGAAGTGAAATAGCGAGGATCGAGCGTGGCTTCGTAAGCGTCGAGAAGCGCGAGGACGCTGAAGACTTGATCGTCGAGTGAGCCTTCCAGCGCGGGGCCGCCGATGCGATGGCCGAAGCCGCGATTTTCGCTCCAGACTTCCTTCAACATGCGGTCAAGCGTTTTCAGAGCGAAGGCGCGGCAATCCCAGCCAAGCGATTGTCCCAGAACGCGCGCGGCGGTGAGATACGCCGAAACGAACATCGCGTTCCAGGAGGCGTACATCGTTCTGTCAACGAAGGGCGTAGGACGCGGCTTTCGCGCGGCAAGCAGTTTCCCTTTCGCCTTCGCAATGGTGATGCGCACGGTGGCTTCATCCAGGCCCAGCTGCTCTGCGATGCCGGCAGCATCTCGTGCAATCCACAAAACATTCTTGGCGGGATTGTGGTGCATTTCCCCGAGAGCTTCGACGTCATAGTAAACCTCCATGATGCGTGCCTCTTCGGGTACGAGCGCGGCTCGAAGCTCGTTGAGGGTCCAGGTGAAATAGTCGCCGTCATCGTCGAGGGAAACGTCGGCGTCCTGGCTGGCGTAGAAGCCGCCATTAGGCTGGTCGGACAAGTCCTCGTTGACCCAGTTAAGGATGCTCTCCGCGGTTTCTCGCAGAAATGGGTTCTGCGTGACCTGGTAGCCATAGAGATAGTTCTTCAGCAGTTCCGAATTGTCGTACGACATTTTCTCGAAATGCGGGACGAGCCAGCGCTCATCCACGGAATAGCGGTGGAAACCACCGCCGAGTTGGTCATACACGCCGCCCCGGGCCATTTTTTCGAGCGTGGTTTCGGCAATGGCGAGGAGATGTTTTTCTTTCGTCTGTTGATAGCATTCGAGGAGAAGATCGATGGCCGAAGCGTGGGGGAATTTCGGCGCGTGGCCGAAGCCGCCATTCTTGATGTCGAAACGTTTGGTGATCGAGCTGATCTGCTCTTCGACGACGCCGAGATCGAAGTCGGCGCGGGCCCCGGCAAAGATTTCGGCTTGCGAGACCGCGTCGGCAAGAGAATTGGCGGCGCGCTCCAGCTCAGCGCGTTTGTTGCGGTAGGAATCGGCGACGGCCAGCAGGACGCGGCGAAAACCGGGGCGGCCCATCTGATCGTCCGGCGGAAAATAGGTGCCGCCAAAAAACGGTTTGCCATCGGAGAGTAGAAAGCCGGTGAGCGGCCAGCCGCCCTGGCCCGAAATGGCGCTGATGGCGGATTGATAGCGGGAATCCACGTCGGGACGCTCGTCGCGGTCCACTTTTACGGGAACAAAATGTTCGTTGATAATTTTCGCGATTTCAACGTTTTCGTAGCTTTCGCGATCAATGACGTGGCACCAGTGGCACCACACGGCGCCTATGTCGAGAAGAATCGGTTTGTCCTCGGCCTTCGCGCGCACAAACGCCGCGTCGCCCCACTCGTGCCAATCGATGGGCTGGTGCGCGGCGGAACGCAAGTAGGGGCTGGCCGAATCCTTCAGGCGGTTTTCAGGATGGTCAGTCAAAGTCGCTCACAGTTTGAGGCGGCGAAGAAATTACAGTTGAGATCCTTCGCTCCGCAGATTCTTCCGGAGCGCGAAAGGTCGCTTCGCTCTGGATGACGGCGAAAAAGCACAGGTCTTCCCGGCCCGGTCGGGACGCAAAAAGCGCGGAAGACCCGTCGCTACATGATTATTGCACGGTGTCGCCGGGGCCGAGATCGCGCGGGTCCAGCGGCTTGCGCTTCGCGAAGCCTTCGTCCTGGCGATGATAAAAACGGATGCGATCTTCGCCGAGCTTCCAGCAGAGATACACGTCCTGATTGTCAATGACGGCGGGAAAATCGAGGAGGCCGACGTCGAGATCCTTGATCAGGCACCCGGTTTCGAGAATGCGGTCGAGCGCGGACTTCATCGTTTCCGCCAGCTGCGTGTGTTCCATGCGCAGGGTGGCCAGTTTTTCGTAGGGGACGAGCACGCCGCCCATCATCATGATCCGCGCGGAAACCGCAGAGAGATCATTTTCCAGGCCCGCAAGTTTCTTGCGGCAGCCAATGGCCTCGACCAGAAAAGGCTCTAGCTCCTGGCGCGCGCGCTCCGCTTCGGTGAGGGTAAAAAGCCGCTGTGGCGGCTCCGGAGTTTCGTCCCGTTCCTGTTCGTCGTCTTCGTCTGCCATAGCAATCCGTTTCAGCGCAATCCATTCGCTGCACGAAGAAACAGGCTCAAGCTTGTTCTATTCGATGCTAGCGCAAAGCTTGTGTGCGGTCGATGCAAGATTCCGCCCGCTCTCATTTCGGTGAGATGCGCCTCTAGCCGCCGATAAATACCATGGTGCGCGAGGGCTGCACAAAACCGGGCTCATTGATGCGATGACCCTCTTCTTTTTCCATCACCGCCGAGCAAATATAGCTAGCCAAATCCTCGTCGGAGGCTCCTTCGCGAAGCAAGGAACGAAGATCATGATCGTCCTTGCTGAACAGGCACGTCCGCAGCTTGCCGTCCGCGGTAAGCCGGATGCGCGAGCAGTGGCCGCAGAAGGGCTGCGTCACCGGAGCAATGAGGCCGATTTCGCCGGGCGCGCCGCCAGCGAAGCGGTACTTACGGGCGGTCTCGCTGCGTTCGTGCGGAATCTGGACGAGCGGCCAGCGGGCATGAATGCGCGCGTGAATTTCCGCAGCGGGAACTACAAGATCGCGCGTCCAGTGGCGGTCGGCATCCAGCGGCATGAACTCGATGAAGCGCATGATCACGCCCCTCTCGCGCGCGAACAACGCGAAAGCTTCGACTTCATCGTCATTGATGCCGCGTACCAAGACGGCATTCACTTTTGCGGGGGCCAGACGCGATTTTTGCGCCGCGTCGATGCTGTGCATCACCGTGGAGAAAGATTTCGTGCGCGTGATGCGTTCGAATTTGCCGGGGTCCAGCGAATCCAGGCTGATGTTGATGCGCCGCAGACCGGCGGCGATCAGCCGGTCGCAACGTTCCGCAAGCAAATGTCCGTTGGTGGTCATGGAAAGGTCTTCGACCCCCAGGGCGTGGAGGCGGGCGATGTAGTCCTCGACGCCGTCGCGCACTAGCGGCTCACCGCCCGTGATGCGAATCTTGCGGATGCCAAGGCTTAGAAAGATTTTGGCGAGGCGATCGAGCTCGCCCCAGGAGAGAATTTCATCATGGTCGCGATAGTTTTCCGGATCGGCGGAACGGCAATAGACGCAGCGGAAATTGCAACGATCCGTGATGGAGATGCGCAAGTCGGTGATCTGCCGCCCGAATTTGTCGTGCAGGGTCGTCATATGTCGCACATCTTGGATGCCGCGCCTCGCGTTCTGGGCGCAAAGGAGCCTTAAAACGAAACCGCCCGATCCAGTGCTGGGAATCGGGCGCTCACCGGAAAACTACACATTTTCGGCGTGATCGCTCCTTTCCAAGCACGGGAGGCCGAGGCGTTTCCGCCCAGACCCTCAGCCCCGATCGTTTCTCGGGACATCGCCCCTGCAGCCGTGGGTTATCTCTCCCGTAGGCCGCTGGAGTCGGAGTTACGACCCCTAGTGTATGCCCGTGCTCGGGGAACTGCAATTCGGTAGAATCGACAAATGCCACGTGCTACAAAAGCTGATGAACGCGTATCACGGGTGAGTTTCGCCGCCGGCTCGGCCAATGTTTCATGGATGGATGGACGTGCCATCCGTGTGCCTCTCGCCTGGTATCCACTGGTCGGATTTGGATGAAGATTTGAGCACCGAAGGCCTCTTGCGCGGCGCGCCCGCACCGTCCCACCTCCAACACCTGGGCTTGACGAACCGATAATACCCGCCGCGGTCTGTGATAGAGTTTTGGCCACGCCATGCGGATCTTCGTTTTGGGGGCCGGAGCGACCGGTTCCCTCCTCGCACAATTGCTGGAGCGGCAGGGACATACGGTCTGGTGCGGCGACCGTGACCCGGAGCGTGCGCGGCGCTTCCTCGGCAAGAAAAGCACGATCCCTCTTACGGAAGTGAACGCACGGAATTTCCGCGGAATCGTGAAGGCTGCCAAGGGTTGCCAGCTCATCGTCAATGCTTCGGCGTCGGTCTTCAATGAAATCGTGCTGCGCGCGGCGCTGCGGCTGCGGGCACATTACCTCGATCTAAGCTCCCACCTGACCCGCCATCCCTTCCGGGCGGAACAGTTCCGCTACACGAAGAAATTCGAAGCGAAAAACCGCGCGGCTCTCATCAACGCCGGCGTGGCCCCCGGACTGACAAACCTGCTCGTAAAACGCGCCGCCGAGCTGCTCGACGAGGTCGAAGCGGTGCACATCCGCCTCTACGAGAGCAGCGAAAGCGACGACCCAATTTCCCAGTGGTCGCCGGAAGTCTCCTTTGATGAAGCGGTGTCGCATCCGCAAGTCTATCGCGATGGAAAATTTCGCCTGTGCAAGCGGTTTTCGGAGATCGAAAAATTCCGGTTCGTTGACCCGATTGGTCCCGCGCGTGTGGTGCTCGCGGCGCAGGACGAAGTCGCCACGCTCCCGCACTTCATTCCCATAAAGGATTTGGACGTAAAGATTGGCGGAAATGAAATCGACCGGCTGCGGCGCTGGCACAAACAGGGGAAACTATCGAAGTCGCGCGGCATGACGCGGCAACGTTTTCCGCAAACTTCTTCCCCGCGCATGATCGCCAGGCTGATTCGCCAGGGTGTTCTGCAAAACGCGCGCTTCGCCGCCGCCGTACTCGTTCGGGGGACGAAGCACGGCAAAAAAGAGGATCAGCGCTTGCTGATTCGCAGTGATTGCACGTTTCCGACGCTGTACCAAATCCGGCAGCAAGGGCGATTTACCACGCCGGTGGCGTATGCGACCGCCCACGTCGCCGCGCTATTCATCAAGTTCTTTCCGCGCGACCTACCCGGCGTGTTTGCGCCGGAAATGCTGCCTGCAGAAACACGTCGCGCCATCCTCTCCGGAATCCGCAACCACAGCATCCGAATCACGCACAAGACCACCGTGCTGAAACACCCTGGCGAAGAGGAAGAAGAACTCTAGCCGGGTATTCACGCCGCCATCCATAGCTGGAGCGCGAACACCCGGCTCGGATTCGATCGAAGCTTAATCTGCTGAGGCAGTCTTGGCGTTGCCCGAGAAGTGGATGGTGATCAGGAAACCGTTCGTCCCCTCATAGGCGAACTTGTGCCCCGCGCCTTCGAAAGCTTCGTGCGTGTTTTTCCACATGCGGAAGCCATCGTTGGACTGCGCCTTCCAGTACGTCAAATTGTGCACCACCACCTCGTGGTGAGCGTTGTCGCCTTTCACGCGTTCCAGGATCACTTCGCCCTTCCCGTTATTCAACTTGGCGTGAGCGATGCCTGTCTTTTCGTCAACCGTCCAGGTGAAATCCTGTGTGTCCACATCGAATTTCTGCCACTTGAAGGGATAGAGCTGGCCGATGATGTCGCCGAGCGCGGTTTTCTGATCTGCCGAAACGCTTGGAGCAAAATTGACTACCGCCCAGGAGTCCTTGCCGGTGCTCCATTCGCTGCCCAGATCGGTCGCGATCCATACCTTGGCGCCATCGAGCTGGGTGTTTTTGTAGTGGCCTTTGTCCACCTTGAGAACGAGATTGGCGCGGCAAAAGTGCGCGTCCATATGCTGTTCGTCCATGTGCTGCGTGGAGTGGGTGTTGAAGTAACAGGGGCAGAACATATCGCAACTGCAAGCTTCGATGTAGCTGGCGGTCATATCAAAATCGGGTTTTGCAGACTTCTCTTCTGCTGCGGAGCTGACATACAGAAGTGCAACAGCAAGCACAAGGAGAGGAAACAAAATTAAGCGGGACATCAATCGCATGATCCCTCCATGGAACTATCGAAGATGGGGCCTACCGGGGATTATCGCGAGTCTACTCCTGAGGCCGCGAAGGCGACAATAGCAATTTGGGAAAAACCCTCAGCAGCAGCGGTTCGGGCGAGAGTAGCGCTGTTCGAGCTGTTCGACGTAGAACTCTGCGGCGGTAAGCGGAGGACGCGTACTCTCCCGCGTGCCACGCGAACGGAGATAGCGCTCGTATGCCGCGTCTCCGCACCATTCTCGCAGCCCGCGCCAAAAGCGGCGCAGAAGTCGTCTGGTGATTTTTCTCGCGCTGCGCATCAATCGTCTCCTTGCGCTTCGCCGTGGGCCGCGCCGGAAAAGCCTTCCGCCCATTGCGTTGCGACATACGGCGATTCGTGGAGAACGGGCTCGCTCCTCCGGCTGAGAATCGAGTACCACTGCACCAGCGCTTCCACGAGCAGGACAAGAATCATCAACCCCAAAGCCGCGGTAACTGCGGCATCGAGCCGCTGGTTGAAGATGAGGCGATGTGTTTCTGCAATTTTCGCGGCGGGAATCTTTCCAGCGGCAATCTGCGCAGCCATGGCGTTCGCCGCTGCCAGGAAGCCCATCCGCGGATTTGCATCGAAGATTTTCTGATAGCTCGCGGTCATGGTGATCGTGACGAGCCACGCCATCGGCAGCAGCGTCACCCAAATCCATCGAAGGTGCCCCATCTTCAGCAAAATGGTGGTTGCGACCACGAGAGCCACAGCCGCCAGCAGCTGATTCGAAATCCCGAACAGCGGCCAAAGCGAATTGATGCCGCCCAGCGGATCGATCACGCCTTGATAGAGAAAATAACCCCACATGCCCACGATGACCGCGCTCGAAAGCAAAATCCCCGGCATCCAGCCGCGCCGGCCGAAGGGCTTCCACACGCGGCTGCCGAGTTCCTGCACCATGAAGCGGCCCACGCGCGTGCCGGCGTCCAGCACGGTAAGAATGAACAGGGCTTCGAACATGATCGCGAAGTGATACCAAATGCTCATCAGACGCGCTCCGCCGATGGTGTTCGAAAAAATCTGCGCCATGCCGACGGCCAGTGATGGAGCGCCGCCGGCGCGGTTCCAAAGCGTGATCTCGCCGACGGAATGTGCGAGCTCGGTCATGGTTTGCGTTTGCAACGGGAATCCCCAGCCGCTAATCGTGGCAGCCGCGGCATCGGTCGTCGCGCCAACGACGCTGGGCGGGCTGTTGATGGCGAAATAGACGCCCGGCATCATGGCGCACGCCGCCACCATGGCCATCACGCCGACAAACGATTCAAGCAGCATCGCGCCGTAGCCGATCAGTCGAGCGTGGCCTTCGCGCAGAATCATCTTCGGCGTCGTCCCGGAAGAAATCAGCGAATGGAATCCGCTGATCGCGCCGCACGCGATAGTAATGAAACAAAATGGAAAGATTTTTCCGGCGAACACGGGCCCTGTACCGTCAATAAAGCGCGTGAGCGGCGGCATCAACACTTGCGGCCGGACAAAGAGAATGCCCCCCGCAAGGCAAAAAATCGCTCCCGCCTTGATAAACGCGCTGAGATAGTCGCGCGGCGCAAGCAGCAGCCAAACCGGCAGCGCGGAAGCCGCGAAGCCGTAAAAAATGATCGCGAACGTGAGCGCAACGCCACTCAGCGTAAAAATGTGAGCCCACGAAGGCGAGTCCGTCACCCATTGCCCTGCGATCACCGCAAATACCACCAGCACCACGCCCATGACAGACGCTTCCAGCACGCGCCCCGGCCGCACGAAACGGAGATACACGCCGAGCAGAAGCGCGATCGGGATGGTCATCGCCAGCGTGAACGTCGCCCACGGAGAAGACTTGAGCGCGTTCACAACGACAAGCGCCACGACGGCCAGTAGGATTATCATGATCGCCAGCACGGCAAGCTGAGCGATGAATCCGCCGCGCTCGCTCACCTCCTCGCGTGCCATCTGGCCGAGCGATTTTCCATCGCGCCGGATGGAGCAAAAAAGAATCACGAAATCCTGCACGCAGCCCGCCAGTACCGCTCCGGCAATCAACCAGAGCGTTCCCGGCAAATATCCAAACTGCGCGGCAAGCGTCGGACCCACGAGCGGCCCCGGACCTGCGATGGCGGCGAAATGATGGCCAAAAAGCACCCACTTGTTGGTGGGCACAAAATCGCGCCCGTCGTCATGCCGCTCCGCTGGAGTTGCGCGTGTGTTGTCCAAGGCCAGCAGCTTCGCCGCGATAAACGCCGAATAAAAACGATACGCAACGAGATACGTGCAAACCGCGGCCACCACAAACCAGATCGCGTTCAGCCGTTCCCCGCGCTCGAGAGCGATTTTGCCCAAGGCGCCGGCACCGAGGAGCGCGAGGCCCGTCCAAACAATCATTGACACGAACCGTTTCATTCCGCTCTCCCCGAAGAATCGTTCGAAATGTCTGATCGCGACCGCGAAATCGTATGCGAGCGCGCGTTCAGCGTCAATCGTTGTACGCGCCAGGAGCACGCTGCGCGAAGCGCCGAATTTCTTTGTGCTGTCCGGAGTCCCCATTACAATGCTGGCGTAACCAGAACAAAGAGAATGTCAGGAGCACTGGATGCATCCCACACCCTCGCGATTAGTTTTCCTTTTTAGTTTCATCGCCGTGCTCCCCATGCAGACGCCATGCCGCGCGCAGCAGAAGAATGACCTGGTGCACCCGAAAACGCTCGAAGAATTGCAGAGAGCGATGAAAGATGTGCTCGACAAAGAGCACGTACCGGGAGCAGGCGTCGCGTTGATCGCGAACGGCGATCTCTTCTGGTGCGGCGGAATTGGCCTGGCCGACGTTGCCACGAAACGCGGAATCACTTGCGACACGGAATTTCGCGTCGGCTCCATCAGCAAAACTTTTGTCGCTCTCGCGCTTTTGAAACTTCAGGAAGACGGAAGAATCAATTTGTACGCCCGCTTGCAGGACGTCGCACCGGAAATTCCCTTTCGGAATAAGTGGGAAACCACACATCCCGTGCGCGTCGTGAATCTTCTGGAGCACACCGCCGGCTTCGACGACATGGAATTCTGCGAGCTCTACAATCTGCGCGATCGCTATGACTTTCCGCTGCTCGATGTTTTCAAGCGTTTTCAGAAACCGCAAACCTCGCGCTGGCCGCCCGGGACGCGCATGTCTTATTCGAATCCCGGAAACGCCGTGGCTGGCTATCTGATCGAAAAAGTGACGGGCGAACCGTTCGATCGGTACATCCGCGAAACGTTTCTGCGCCCCATGGGCATGGAAAAGGCCGATTATCCGTTCACCGATGCAAACAGGCAGCAACTCGCAACAGGCTACGATGGCGATCCGCCAAAGTCTGCCGGGTATCCGTTCATGTACTTACGGCCCGCGGGAGACTTGAAGGCTTCGCCCGGCGAATTGGCGAAGCTGGTGCAATTCCTCCTTCGCCGCGGAAAAGCGGGAGACGCTCAACTGGTGAAAGCTGAATCCATCCTGCGCATGGAAACGCCGGAAACTACACTGGTGGCAAAAAACGGGCTGAGGCTCGGATACGGCCTGGCGAACTTTTCGAGCGTCGAAGGCGGAGTCGTGACCCACGGCCACAACGGCGGCATCGACGGTTTCCTCTCCAGCTATCGCTACATGCCGGAACAAAACTGGGGCTACGTCATTCTTCTGAACAGCACAAGTTCCAGCCGCGCGCTGACGGAAACCAACCGGCTGGCCATCGATTTTCTTTCCAAAGATTTCCCAAAGCCGCAGCAAGCGGCGATCAATCCGCCCGCGAGCGATCTGGAAAAGCTTGTCGGGTTTTACGCCCCGCGCGCGCCGCGAAACCAAATCTTTGGGTTCTTGGATGTCCTGACCGGCGGCACGCGCTTCCGCGTCATCAATGGCAAACTGAACCGTTCCGGATTATTCGGCCAGCCCGTGCCGCTCCTCTGCGTCGGCAAGAATCTGTTCCGCGGCGAAAAAGATCCCGAAGCCACGACACTCTTTTTCACCAGCGAGTCCGGGGGCATGGCGGTCGCCGGCAGCGGCCTGGCTGGAATCCCCTATAGCGAGCGTAGTTCCCTGGCGATCCCGTTCCTTCGCATTACCGCACTCTCTTTTTGCCTCTTGCTCATGCTGACCACGCTTCCCTTTGCGCTCATTTGGATGGTTCTGAAACTCGCCGGCGCCATGAAGGATGTTCGTCATCTCCCCGTCCGCGTTATACCGCTGCTCGCAACCCTGTCGCTCTTGCTCGTGCCCCTTTGCTCCACCCAATTGAGTGGTACGCACATCGGCACCTTCAACCTTTGGACCGCGGGCATTTTCCTCGGAACATTTTTCTTTCCCCTTCTCTCGATCGCCGGCCTCATCCTCGCACTTCGCGTTCCTAAGGAGGAAATCCATCGCGGCGTGCGGATTCATTCCCTGCTAGTCTCTTCCGCCTGCTGCGTGATGGCCGGTTTTCTCCTGTCATGGCACCTCTTCGCCCTGCGCTTCTGGGCGCCGTAAAGCAGCTGACAGGCGGTTGCCGTCAAGAGCCGCGAATGACCAGGTAATTGCGCGATATTTTGTCCACGGAGATCGTTCCCGCCTGACGCATGATGGTTCTCAATTCGCGGCGCAAGATTTCGAGTACAGCTTCGACACCTGCCTGGCCAAACGAGGCCACTCCCCACGCCTGCGGCCGCCCTATGCCGACCGCTGACGCGCCAAACGCCAGCGCCTTGAAAATATCCGTGCCACGCCGCACGCCGCCGTCCACGATGACGGGAATCCTGCCGCCGACTCCGTCGATCACTTCGGGCAGGCTTTCAATCGTCGGACGAAGCGTCTCTTCAGCCCGCCCGCCGTGATTCGACACCACCAGACCATCCACGCCGTGTTCCACGGCGAGCTGCGCATCTTCACGCGTGACGATGCCCTTGACCAGCAGCTTGACGCTCACGGTATCCCGCAGCCGCTTCACGAAATCCCAATTCATGTTCGCCGGATGAGCGGCAGTGACCTTTGACAGATCGAGGCCATCGAACATTGGCTTCCGCGCTGCATACTGGGCAAAACTGCCGGAGCCCCCTCGGATCCTTCCGCGGGCATCGCCCGTGTACGCGCTCGGATGACAAGCGGCACATTCTCTCTTATCCGCGCGCTCCGCGCGGAACAAGGTCTCGCGGTTGCTGCCCTCTTGCAGGTCCACCGTCAACACAATCGCGGGGGAACCCGCGGCTTCGGCTCGCTTGACGATCGCACGGCCGACTTCCCAGACGTTTGTTGCATAAAGCTGCTGCCAGACGTGGCCGCCCCGCGCAGCGAGTACGTCTTCGATGGACGAAGTTGCGACCGTGGACAACATCATCAGGTGACCCTGCTTGCCGGCCGCTCGGGCCACCGCGACTTCGCCTTCGGGATGAAACGCTTTTTGACCGCTCACGGGGGAAAGCACAAGCGGCGTGTTCCACTTCGTGCCGAAGAGGCTCGCCGACATGTCAATATTCGCGACATCCACAAGCCTGCGCGCCCGAATCTGGATGCGCGAATAGCCTTCGCGATTCGCCCGCACCGTTCCATCCCCGTCAACACCGGTCGCGAGATAGCCGAAGTGCGCTGGAGGCAAGGCCTTGCGCGCGGCGGGCTCGAAATCCATCACCTCCAAGGCCTGGTCCGGCGAGGAAATCACTTCGTCGCTTTGCTGAACGGAATCAAGCCAGCCCAGAAACTTCTTATCTGTAACCTCGCCCGCCTCAAGAAGATTGGCGAAGGAACCAGCAAGCACGCCCGGGCCAGCCAGCAGCGGACTCGCCGACAACATCTTCAGGAATTTCCTTCGCGACTTGATCAATTCGGCGGCGCTACTCATGATCTCTCCTCTTCCTATTCCGGCAACGAAGTGAAGCGCAGCAGCGGATAGACTTCGCGGAAGATTTTCGCGGTTTCGCCCGGAAAAGATGCGCGAGTAGCCGCTGCGGGAGTGAGTTTGCGCCTCACGATCCAGGCCTGGATTTTCTTCCAATCGTCAGAAGCCGTTGGCCAACCGGAGTGCTGCGTCCATTTGCCCTTTTGCATGCTGTACCAGTAGCTTTCGTAGCGGCGGCCGAGGCGCTTTTTCTGTTTCGCAATCCAGCCGGGATTCGCGTTCACGCGCGGCTCGGCCATGATGGCAAGCGTGGACTCTTTGCGCTTCCCTCCGGAGTAGATTCGAAATCCCGCGGTGACCGTGTCCGCCGAGAGGCCCACATAGAGTTGGCCTGTCTCCCGCTTGTCCGGCGCGGGAACGGAGAATTTCAAGTACATGTTCGTTTTGTAAAGCGTCTTGTCCTTTGCGAAACGAATATCCCGATTAATCCTTGAGAAATTCGCGCCTCTGCGCCCGGCCGCATCGAAGCGCGGGTCGAGTCTTAACGCAGCGGGAGCAAGCTCCTCCAGCAGCCGCCGGAACGGCTGCACAATCGCTGCTTGGTAGCGGTCGCGATTCGCTTCCATCCACTCCTTGTAATTGTGTCTGCCAAGGTCCTTGAAGAATTGAAACGTCTCACGCGTGAAAACTGGTTTTTGGCTGGCCATGGACTCTCGTTTCCGGAGTTCGAATGCAACGCGGCGTTCCTCAGACTACACGATTCCAATGCGGCGTCAATTGGACTATCCTGTCTCTCCGCCGCTTGGCGACCACTTGACGCGCTGGACGAAATTCTTGAATTGAGGATGAAAATGATGCGACGCAAGTGCTTTTCCCTTGGGATTATTTTGGCTGGATGGCTAGCTGCGGCGTGGATGCCTGCCGCATCGACGGCGGACGACGGGAAAAACGCGAATGCTTCCGCGGATGTTGCTCCTCCGGTAGCCAAGAAAGTCCACACCGAAAACCACATCAATGGCGGGAATCTGCTGGACGACTATCACTGGCTCCGCGAGAAATCCAATCCGGAAGTGGCGCAATATCTGGAAGCAGAGAATGCCTATACGGACGCAGTGATGAAACCGACGGAGGCGCTCCAGAAAAAACTGTACGGGGAAATGCTCAGCCACATCAAGGAAACCGATGTAAACGTCCCGTACAAAGAGGGAGACTTTTTTTACTATTCGCGTTGGGAAGCGGGTAAGCAATATCAAATCTTTGGACGGAAGAAGGGAAGCCTGGAGGCCGCGGAACAAATCACTGTTGACGTTAATGAACTGGCCAAGGGTGAAAAATTCATGGCCCTGGGCGGCTACACCATCAGCGACGACGGCAATCTGCTGGCTTATTCCACCGACAACACCGGCTTCCGGCAATATCGCTTGCACGTGCGCGATCTGCGCACAGGCAAAGACCTGCCCGATACCGTGGAAAAAACCGGATCCATCGTATGGGCGGCTGACAATCAAACGCTTTTTTACACCGTGGAAGATCCGGCAAAGCGCCAGTATCGTCTCTATCGCCACAAAGTCGGAACCGCTACGAAGAACGACGACCTGGTCTACGAAGAAAAGGACGAGCGCTTCGACCTTGGCGCGGGCAGGACGCGCAGCCGCAAATACATCCTGCTGGAATCCGGCAGCCACACCACTTCGGAGGTCCGCTACCTGGATGCAGCGAACCCCGCCGGCGAGTGGAAACTGATTGCGCCTCGCGAACAGGACATCCAATACGACGCCGAGCATATTGGCGATCAGTTCTACATCCGCACGAATGACAAGGGGCGCAACTTTCGGCTGGTCACGGCGCCGGTCAGCGATTCCGGCAAGAAAAACTGGAAAGAGATCATTCCCGTCCGCGCGGATGTGATGCTCTCCGGCGTCGAGGGATTTCAGGACTTCTATGTTTTGGTGGAGCGCGAGAATGGGCTGCCGCAGCTCACCATTGTGAACCTCGCGAGCGGCGCAAGGCAGCGAATCAGCTATCCAGAGCCCGTCTACACAGCCTTTCCGCAGGTCAATCGTGAGTTCAGGTCCAAGCTTTTCCGCTACTCCTACCAATCACTCATTACACCCTCTTCCGTATTTGACTACGACGTGGAAAAGCATACCTCGACCCTGCTCAAGCAAAATGAAGTGCCGGGAGGCTACGATCCTTCCAAATACAAATCCGAACGAGTCTGGGCGACCGCGCGGGATGGCGTAAAAGTCCCGGTGTCCGTCATCTATCGCACGGATATGAAAAAAGCCGACGGCTCAAATCCGCTGTATGTGTACGCCTACGGCTCTTACGGATTTTCGTTCCCGGTGACGTTCAGCGGCAATCGCCTGAGCCTGCTGGACCGCGGCGTAGTCATGGCCTATGCCCACATTCGCGGCGGCGGGGAGATGGGCAAGGCGTGGCACGATGCCGGGCGCATGATGAACAAGATGAACACCTTCACCGACTTCGTGGACTGCACGGAGTATTTGGCGGCCAACAAATATGGTGCGCGCGACAAGATCGCAATCGAAGGCGGTTCCGCCGGCGGACTGCTCATGGGCGCGGTCACCAATTTGCGGCCCGATCTCTTCAAGGTGGTTGTGACGCATGTGCCCTTTGTGGATGTCATGAACACGATGCTGGACGCCTCTCTGCCGCTGACTGTGGGCGAGTACGAAGAGTGGGGCAATCCCAACGAGAAGCCGGCATACGACTACATGCTGAAATATTCACCGTACGACAATCTGAAGAAAACCGCGTACCCCGCCATCCTCGTCAAGACTTCCTTTAATGACAGCCAGGTGATGTACTGGGAGCCCGCTAAATATGTGGCTAAATTGCGAACGCTGAAAGACGATCAGAACGTCCTATTGCTGAAGGTCAATATGGCCGCGGGGCACGGTGGATCTTCTGGGCGTTACGACTACTTGAAAGAAGTGGCGTTTGATTACGCGTTTATGCTGAAGCAACTGGGCATAGCGCAATAGAGCGCGGGCTTCGGCAGCGAGCGCCTAGCGGGCGCACATCTCCAAATAGGCCTCGCGGCTTTCCGCCAACCAGATTGGCACTTGCCGCGAACCACGTGCGGCAGCTACTCTGCCTGCATGAGCAACTTCACTCCTACGGAACGGACCAAAGTCCACCGCAAGCCCGACCGCGGCAGCTACGACCGCGAGCTGATCTACAGCATTCTCGACGAAGCATTTGTCTGCCACGTCGGCTTTATCGCTGATGGTCTGCCCATCGTCATGCCGACGAACTACGTCCGCGTCGGCGATAAATTGTTCCTGCATGGCTCGGTTGCCAGCCGCCTGATGAAAACGCTCGGCAGTGGCGCGCCCTTTTGCCTCAGCGTGACGCTGCTTGACGGCATCGTTTGCGCGCCCACCGCAACGGGTCACTCCGTCAACTACCGCTCTGTGGTAGTGATGGCCAAAGCCCAGCCGGTCGAAGGGGAGGACGCCAAGCGCGCGGCCATGCGCGACTTTGTCGAGTACGTGATTCGCGGCCGCTGGGCTACCGTGCATCCGCCAACCGAACAGGAACTGAAAGGCACGATGGTTCTCGCGGTGCCGCTTGTCGAAGCTTCCGCCAAAGTGCGCACCGGCTTCGCCGTGGATGATGGCAAAGACTATTCCTCGTCCGGATGGACCGGCGTGATCCCCATGAAATGGACGGCGCAAACTCCCATACCAGACCCTCGCGGCAATCCAAATAACCCGATTCCACCAAACATCGCGAATTACTTGCGTCCGCAATAGGCCACGGTTCTATACTTCTCGCTCTTACGCAAGCCTAGAAACTGTTCTCTGTTGTTTCGTGAGGTGAACTTTGCGGCCGGTTCCTCGCTCCACCATCGTGTTATCGGTCTTGCTCGCGCTCGGTGCAGCTGCTGGCAGCTACGCACAAACTCCGTCAAAAATACTGACCAAGGACGACCTGCTTTTCCGCAGAGAGACTTACGCGGACAAAAAGGGCACCAAGATGCCCTATCGTCTCTTCGTGCCTCCCGGTTACGACGCTAATCTGAAATATCCGCTGATTCTCTGGCTGCACGGCGCCAATGGCCGCGGCTATGACAACAAAACGCAAATCTCCGGCGCCAACGAGAATGGCTCGCACATCTGGACGATGCCAGCGAACCAGGCGCAACTTCCCGCTTTCGTCCTCGCGCCGCAATGCCCGGAAGAGCATTTCTGGGCCGAGCCGGAGTTGAACGAGGTTTCGCCCGAGCTGGGAATGGCGTTGGAGATTCTCGCTTCGGTACAAAAGGATTTCTCGATTGACCCCGCCAGGATTTACGTCGCGGGACAATCCATGGGCGGCCTCGGTGTGTGGGCGCTGCTGCAGGCGCAGCCCGATCGCTGGGCCGCCGCGCTGGTGCTCTGCGCCTTTGATAATTTCACCAACGCCAAAGCCATCGCTCGCGTACCGCTGTGGATTTTCCAGGGCGACGCGGACCTGACCGTGCCGGTAGATCTCGTCCGTCAAATGGTGAAGGATTTGAAAAAATTAGGTGCGCAGCCCCGCTACTCCGAATACCACAAAATCGGTCACGAAGTCTGGGTGAAAGCCTTCGCTGAGCCGGACCTGGTTTCCTGGCTCGCCGCGCAAAAGCAGGGCGCAGTAGTACCGGCGAAAAAATAAAAGCCGGAAGGTCGAAGAACGCGCCGAATTCAGGCGCAGAGCGGCAGGCCGAGCTACTTCTTCGCGCCGGATCCCGCGAACGCCGTGGCCACGCCGAGTGAAATCAACATCCCGCCGGATACATAGCGCTGTGAGCGCTGCCAACGCCTGTTTCGATTCAGCCGGCGCGCAACGGTTGCCGCGAACAACGCCCAAAGGCTGTCGCCCGCGATCCCCATGCATGCGAAGAGCGTTCCCAGAAAAAGAATTTGCAGCGCGACGTTCCCTCGGGAGGGATCCACAAATTGCGGAAGGAACGCGAAGAAAAAGAGTGCGGTCTTCGGATTCAGGATGTTGACGACAATGCCTTGCCCGAAGACGCGGCTCAGTTTGACGCGACGGGCTTCCTCCGCGACATCGAACGATTCTTCCGTGCGCAGCTTCTGCGCTCCTAGATAAATCAAATACGCTGCGCCGAGATATTTGGCCACGCTGAATGCCGCCGCGGAAGACATCAGCAGTGCCGACAAGCCCACCGCCGCGGCAGCCACATGAACGAACGTGCCAACGCCGATCCCGAGCGCCGAAACCAAACCTGCGCTGCGGCCCAGGCCGATGCTCCGGCTCGTCACGTAGAGCACCGCAGGACCCGGGATTGCCAGCAGCACCAGCGCCGCGCTGACAAAAAGCAGTAGTGCCGAATGATTGGGAATCATATCCAGTGAGACGGACGAATCAGGCAGCCGTGAGCAGCACCGGCTCTCCCTTGGTGATGACAATCGTGTGCTCGTAGTGCGCGGAGAGGCTGCCGTCCACGGTGCGGTAGGTCCAGCCGTCTTTGTCCAGCGAAACATCGCCCGTGCCCGCCGCAATGATCGGCTCGATGGTGATGACCAGGCCTTCCGTCAATTTGTGCTGTGCTGAAAAATCGGCGTAATTCGGCACGGAAGGTGGCTCGTGAATGGTCCGTCCGATGCCGTGGCCGCCAAGTTCTTTGATGACGTGAAAGCCGCGGCGCCGCACTTCGCGCTCGACCGCGCGGCCAATGTCCTTCGTGCGGTTCCCCGCTCGCGCCGCGCCCAGCGCCTGCCGGAACGCGCGCTCCGCGCAATGCGCCAGCTCGCGCGCCGGACCGTTCGCCTTTGCCGGCGCGACTTCGATGCTCACCGCCGAATCCGTGTGATAGCCGTCCTTCTCCGCCGTCAGGTCGAGCTTCACCAAGTCACCCGGCTGAATGACGCGATCGCCAGGAATCCCATGCACCACTTCATCGTTCACGCTGATGCACACGTCCCCGGGAAACCCATACACCATCGGCGGCGAAGACCGCGCCCCGTGCTCCGCCAGCACCCGCGAGCCAATCTCGCAAAGCTCCCCCGTCGTCACTCCGGCGCGCACTTCCGCCGCCATCGCCCGCAGCGCCTTCCCCACAATCATTCCGCAAGCACGCAGCTTCTCAAATTGTTCCGGAGAGTTTATGGACATCGTCGAATTCTCATTCGCGGCGAAGGGGAGGGTTCGATTGAACTTCCGAAGATGATCCTGCCCCTTCCCTGCTTTGTGCAAGTATTGACTCTAAAAACAGCTTACGAAGCCTCTCAATCCTTTAGAATCAACAGTTCGGGGAAGGCTCGCAAGTGTTCATTCTAAAAAAGTTGAGCACACAGAGTGTGCAGGCCAAACAACCCAGTTCAATGATGCCCGCCACCTCCATCGAACCCTCCATGATCGCCGCCATGGAAACCTCCGAAGTCATGCCCGCCCGCGTCGCCACCGTGACCATGCCCATGATGGGGAGCGCACTCTGGCCCCTCCACGAAATCGCCGATAAGCAGATCAGCCGAGGCTTTATTCTCCGCGCGCATCGACAGTACGTCACGCCAGTCGGAACGCAGATGGGCCCAGGCAACTCCAACCACTGCGAGCAGGATGACAACGAAAACGATCGAAAGAATGATCATATTGACTTAATTGCAGCCGCAACCGCCGCCGCAGCAACTGCCGCCGCCGCCGGAGAACCCGCCCGATGGCTTGGCAGAAGCGCCGTTGCTCGCTCCATTCGCCGCGCTGAAAACAGAAAGCTGCAGAGCATTCTTCTTCCCCGCGCACTTTGGACAGGCAATCTCCTGCGTCTTATTCAGAACAATCTTCTCAAAGTGCGTCTGGCAATCCTCGCAAATGTATTCGTAAATCGGCATCGTCGGACCTCGGTCAAGTTCCTCTCCATTATAACAGCCTGGCCAGATCACTCCTGCATACCAAAAAGCGATGGCCCCCGGCTGGAATGGGGGCCATCGGGATCTGCGGATTTGGACAGGATACTTAGTCGCCGGCGACAGCTTCCGCTGCCTTTTCGGCAGCTGGTTTGCTCGCATGAGCGCCGTTGCCGTTGGAATGGCCGTTGCCGTTCGCGTGGCCGCCATTGCCAGCCGCCGGGGCGATGCCGACCGGTTTGCCAGCGTTAGCGAAGTTGGCCGGAACGGCCTTGGCGATGTCGCTGACTGTGCCGATCTGCACGACCGTCGGCTGCGGCTTCTTCAGCACCAGCTCTTCGTAAATCGCGCGAACCTTGGCCTGTTCTTCGTACGCCTTCTTACGGCGCGCGCGGTCTTCTTCCGCCGCCGTCACCGGAACGTCGTGCTCCAAGTGGCGCACGCGAGCGGCGTCATCCGAATCAATCTTGAGCGAATGCTCGAAGCTCTCGAGGTTGACGCTCTTCCCCTTGGCATAAATCTCATGCTTGCCGTGGTTCTTGTACCACTCGGCCACGGTCGCATTCTTATGCATGTTCTCGATGATCTGCCGCCAGCCCACGCCGGTGTTGTATGCACAGAAGGAAATCTCACCCTGCTGCGTGGCGTACGGAATGATGCACATTTCCGTGCGGCGGAAGTCATAATTGAACAAATCCTGGAACCACATTCCCGCGATGAACAGGAAGTTCCACGGATCGGTCTGCCGGCGCTTCATGGCGTCTTCATATGTGCGCTCCGGTGAAGTCCGGCCGTATTTCTTTTCCGAGCCCTTGGTCAGCGCCCAGGTTTTGTCGAATTTCTTGAAGAGGTCATACAGCTTCAGCCCTTTCGGACCGCGGAACGGGTGATAGTTCTTTAAGAGGGCCATGGCCATCATGAAGTTCGAAAAGTTCTTGCCGCGCGCCGCATCGGTAATCGCCGTGACGTCTTTCGTCAGTTGCTCGGCATCCAGGAAGCGCGGAACGGGAGCCCATTCCTTCGTTTCCTTATTAATCATCAGCGCCGTGCCCACGCCGCAGTTCGGATGGCAGCCGCAGGAGAGCGAGCCCCAATTGGACTCTTGTCCCTTGACCATGTCCGAGAATCCGGCAAACGTGCTGATAAACGAAATCGGAAACCAGTCGCGCGTCGGCTCGACCTTGCCCACCTGGCTGCTGACGTCCTTCGCCAGATGCGAAAGCGTGTAGCGTTGGCGCAAGCGGCGTTCCGGGGTAATGTCCTCATCGCGCCCGGTAAACGAAACCGGCTGGAAGCTGACGAACGCGATTTTCTTGGGATTCTCCATCGCAAACTTCACGACCGTGCCCACCTGGTCGTTATTCACATTATTGACGATGGTCACCACCAGCACGATTTCGATGCCCGCTTCGTGCATGTTCTCGATGGCGCGCAGCTTCACGTCAAACAGGTTGCCGATCTGGCGGTGGCTGTTGGCGTCGTTGCCGATGCCGTCGAATTGCAGGTACGCGTAGCGCATACCCGCTTCAAACGCCTTCTTGCAGAACTCCTTGCTCTTGGCAAACTCAATGCCGTTGGTCGCGGCCTGCACGCTGTTGTAACCGATCTTGCGCGCATAGGAAACCGCATCCAGGAAGTACGGGCTCATCGTCGGCTCGCCGCCGCTGAACTGCACCGACATCTGGCGGCGCGGCTTGATCTTCAGCGCGTTATCCAGGATTTCCTTGACCTCTTCCCAGCCCAGCTCATGCACATACCCAACCTGGTTGGCATCCATGAAGCAGGGATCGCACATCATGTTGCAGCGGTTGGTCAGGTCCACAGTGAGCACCGACCCGCGGCCGTAACGAACGGTCGAGGAGCCGTGCTTGTGAAGGTCTTCGTCGTTGTGCGCGGGAATATCGCGGCCGGGGAACTGCTTCTCGATCCAGTTGAGGAACTTGGAATCGATGGCCATCATGTCTTCATAGTGGCCGTGGAGCGGGCAATCTTTCACCATCCACACTTGCCCATCGCGCTCGATGATTTGCGCCTTGATCTCGCCGACCTTTTCGCTCATCAGGTCGCGCCAATCCTTTTTGCCCGCGATAATCGCTTCGCGCGCCTCCTTCACGCAAGCCGGGCAGAGAGAATCGGTCTGCCGCGGGAAGCCCAGCGTCGGCTTGGTTTTCTCCCATGACTTCAGCAGCGGCTTGTCCGACCATTTCGGTGTAACGGACGGATTCGGATTGCGCTTGTTAAAGTACTGGATGGTGTTGAACGTGATTCCAGCAGTTTTGCAAACCACCCAGTCAAACGTTCTCGCGATTTGCGTGCCTACTTGATTCGGCATAAACCTCTATCCTCCACTTTCGAAAGGTACGACCTACTTGGCCCATCGATTTAGATTGAGCCCGCTCAATCGTTGGATACAGAGCCCAAACGATTGCCCCCGAGCTCATACATTGGATGCATCAAAACCGTACCACGGTCCCTAGGTACGTCCAATAAGTCTTTGAACACCTATAGTTTGAGGGTTACCGGGAGAGGACGCCAGTACCTTGCGCCGAACGGTCGAAATCGGGGGTCGAACGGTAAAAAGGGGGTACCCAACGGGTATTTTCAGCCCCCCTAGAAGGGGGTTACTCCTAGTGCGAATGGCCTGTAAGTTTTCCCGTTTTAGTCACTCATTGAGGGAGGGACGCAGCACCGCGACGACAAAATGCGCGAAATGGGATGCGCCTTCATCCAACTGCAGCCAGCGCACCACGCAATGATCGGCCAAATATTTCGCCACACGTGTTTCCGGAATTCCCAAGTGTTCGGCGAGTTGTGGTTTGATGGAATCCACGCCGCGACGGCTCGACCCGCCACGCAGAAGATTGCCGATCGCAATTCGCAGCGTCTGGCACGCTTCCACATAGTAGTAGCTCGTCAGGTCCGAGTCCGTCAGCACAAACACGCCCGGCCCCACCGGCGCAGTATCTGCTTCGTTGAGGCTCACCGGAGGGCAAGTCAACAACCGGCGGAATTGCATCTCCAAAAGGGATAGCCGCGAAGACAGCCCGGGATCCCCATAGCGGCCCTTGACGCTCGGTCCGCCAGGCTCTCCGATCGACTCGATCGGCAAACTGGGAATGGCCCTGCTGTGCGTCACCCGGGATGGTGTAGGCTCTGCTGCCGGTTCATTGAACACCGCTGGCGGCAACCCGCGCCGCGTTGCAGGCGCCTCCGCAGTACGCTGTGCTGGAGCGCTCGCGGGCTCCTTCGCGATTCCACCCTTCCGCCGGTTGCGCCCTCCACGCCGGCCGCGGCGATGGCGTTTCCGCTCTTGCTCCGTTGACGCGCCCGCATCCGGCGAAACCTCCGCCGCAGCCTGTTGAACTTCGCTGGTCAGCGCTACGGCAGACTCCAACGCTTCGGCATGCTGTTCGAAGGGAAGATCCGGCTCCGGCGCCGTAACTGGCGGGGACGTCAACATAAAGTCGTCGCTTTGTGTGATAGCAGTCTCCAAGGGCAGCTCTCCCGGAACACCGCCCAGCCGCACCGCAGCTTCCTGTGCTTTGGTCTTCCAATCCGCGCGCCGGAAACGCTCCGCCGCGGAGAAATACCATTTTGCCGCCTCGGCATTCTGCCCCGAAGTTTCGAGATATTTCGCCAGTTCGAATGCCACCATGGCGTCCCGCGTTTTTTGGTAAAGATTCGAAAGCTGGCCCGCGGGATCCTTGCTGGTTCGTGCGCGGCGAATGCGAGCGGTGATCTGTTTCCAGTCGGCCATACGCTGGCAGGCATTGTAGCAGCGGAACGCGGCCTCGGCCAGCAATGTCCCTTCCTTCCCGTGGGACACAACATTTCTTGTCACTTTGGTGTTTACCGATTGACTGTCTGGCGTGTACTCAGTATTCTTGATTCGGCCCTCTTGGAGGCGGTAATGGCGCGTTCGCGCGTTCACTGCTTTGCACTAACTCGAAGTGTTCTCGCATCGTTTGTCTCCTTCACGTTCTTGCTGACGCCGCTCTACGGAGCTCCTTCCGCTTCACTCGGGACCATCGTCTACGCAAATCGCGCCCACGTTGGCGCGGCACAGGCATCCGTTGGCGCCACGGTTTTTGGCGGCGACCGTCTAAGTACCGAGCAACCCGGCAGCGTTCAAGTCCGCGTTGGCGCGGCCCGCCTGCTCCTCTCCAGTTCCAGCAGCGCAACATTTTCCGAGGAGGCCAGTCCTGCGGCCACGCTCACCATCGGTTCCGCAACATTTTCCACCGCCGGTTCGAAATCGTTTACGTTGCACGTAGGCTCCGCGGTGATTCGCCCGAATGTGGACGAACCCACCATCGGGCAAGTCACGCTCTTGAACCCAAAAGAGCTGGTCGTAAAGTGCACTCGCGGTTCGCTGTCTTTCGCGGTGGAGGATGATGTGCGCGTGATTCCGGAGGGCGCTGCTTATCACGTGTATCTCGATCCCGCGGAAGCGCAAGGCCCGCGTGGCGCGGGCACAAAGGGTTATGGCGGATCACCGATCAGAGCCGCCAGGAGCAAGTTTATCTGGTACGCCGTCGGCGCCGCCGCGGTGGTAACCTTTATCGCCGTCCAGGAAGCTCTGGAAAGCCCCGACCGCCCGTAAGTACCCTATCTCCGGCGCGGCTACTTCTTCACCTCAAATGATTTCCCACGCGCCCCTCTTCGCCTAGAAATTCTTTCCCAGAAACTCCTTCAACAGGTCGAGCCGAAAGCTGGCATCGCCAATCTCGACCTCCAGCAGCAATTGCGCCGTACTTAACTGGTTGCGAAAGTCCGCGGCCGCAGTGGTGTCCGCCTCGCCCAAAAGCTGAAGGTTACTTTCGATCTGCTTCTGTTCCAGCTGCAGAGCTTTCAGCCGGGTGTCCTGAACGGAAATGCCGCCGACCATCTGCTGCTTGAGGACTTCGGCGTTCCGAATGACATCGCCTTCCTGCACTTTCTTCCATTCATCGTAAGCACTCGCGGCCTGGTCCAGGTGTTTGTTGATGGCATGGCTTGCGAGGTTGTAGCTTACCGTCACTTCGCCGTACGATCCTTGATTTCCCACTAGTGGATTGATCTGCTGGTGCGCGCCCACCGAAAGCGCCACGTCCCAGTTATTCTGCCGTGCCAGTCTGTCCAGCGCCCGCCGCTCGTTCACTTCGCTGCCCTGCTTCTCGGCCACCAATTCCTTCAGTGGTGTATCACCCACTTGCGGTGCATAGATTGCCGCGATCTTCGACTGCGTATCGGCTCGATCCGCTTCCAGCTTGATTTTCGTGGTTTGCAAAGCGAAGGCCATGGGCCGGGTCACGTTCTGCGCATCCAGCATCTTTTTGGTGGCGGTAAGAAGCGCGTCCAGGTTTTCAGACGCTTTTTCTATCAGCCCAAGCCTGTGTTGTAGCGCCTCCTTTTCCAGGCTCGGCAAGGCATATTGGATAGCCCGCTGAGCCGAAGAAGACGCACTGTAGAGCGCGCAGTTTTTGCGCGCCTCATCCATCGTCAGCCCGGCCTTCCGCACATTGGAGAGGCTGCCAGAGACGCCCCACACCAGCTGTGTGGGCAAGCCCGTGTTGGGCTGCGTGAAGCCCGCAATGGCATTGGGCGTGCGCAGCAGGTCCCGCTGCGCCGCGGCTTCCTCGGTTACGTACTTGCAAAAGGTCTGTTGATCCTCGTCCCCCGCAAACGCGGCAGGGATCAGCAGCAAGCTAATCGTGAATGCTGCGCAAAGTTTTCCTTGGAACGCCTTCACCTTTGCTTTGCTCAAGGGCATCGTGCATCTCCTCAGAAAAAAAGCGGCTTGCGGTTCAGGAACACGGTTTTCGATTTTGCGGACTCCGGATGGTCCAGCTGCATCCGCACCAGGAAGCCGCGGATGTCCGTTTTGAAGATGGGATGGGTGGCATGCTCTTCCCCCGAGAAAACCTGCTTCACCGTGCCCACCTTCTCACACGCCACCATGTTTAGGAAGCAGTCGTAGACCGCGGTGCCAGCGAAGACATTCCCCTGGTTGTCGTAGGGCACAAACGCGAAGTACGCCGCGCTATCTCCAGATGCGATGAGGTAATAGGGCGACAGCTTCGCCGTGGTGAGCGCCTGTTTCAGCCGGTTGATCTGTTGCGTCTCTTCGTGGATCTGCTTTTGCGCCACGGCAATGGCAATGTCCAGCTGTGCAATCTCCGATGCCAGCTCGGCCTGTTTGTCCAACACGTCCATGGACTTGGTTCCCGTCGTGGTCTTCTCGAGAACGCTGTCGGTCAGCAGCAGCTCGTTGATCTTGCTGTCCGTGTACGAACTCTGGGCCTGGTTCAGTGCCGCACGCTGCGTTGCGGCATCACCCTTGGTAATGAGCCCGGCCGAAAGGTCTTTGTCGATGGCGGCTTCCACCTCTTTGATCTGCGTCATGACCGCTTGCGTTTTCAGGTTGTCGGCTTGTTTCTGCTTGTCCAGTTCCGCCAACTGGGGACCGGTGGCCTGGTTGTGTTTCTTTTCCCGGGTGATGGCGGCTCTTAGTTCGGGCTCCAGCGCCAACAGAGCGTCGCGGTGCTGATTCATTTCTTCGACGCCGCCGTCGAGCCGCCTCACATCCACGTTTAAGTCTTCCAGCGTCTGTCTGCTGGTCACCAGCTTCTCGGTGAAATCGAGGCTCTTGTCATCGGTCGGGGAAAGAATCACAGGCGCAGCCCAGGAGGTGTTCAATGCGTAGAAGCCCATGACAAAGCCGTACGCCAGCACGCCCAGGAGCACAGCGTAGAGCGTCAATATGGCAAAGATCCGGTAGATCGTGACCACCGACTTGTAGAGCATCGGTTGGAACACCGATGCTCTCGCCTCAGTTGGCGCTTTCTTGACCGGTGTTGTCGCCATCAGCGGCCTCCTGTTCCTTGGTACGCGTACCCCAATCTTTCGAGTCCAGCGTGCACAGCGCCAAAGTAGTAATGAATAAGCTGCTGACCAGCGACCAGGCCAAATAGGCGCCGAATGCGAGCGGGTTGTTGACCGCCTCCCTGGCGCTGTATTTTCGGATTACCCAACTTAAAACTGCCGCCAGGCCCAGGTAAAGCACGAGCGGTGCCGGTCCGGCCCACGCCATCGGGTTTCCGGAGAGCATCGTGAACGCGACCAACAATCCAAGGATTGCTCCGAGCGGCGTCAGCACCAGCGTAAGCACGGTGTTGGGATGCAACGTCCAAACGTGCAGCGGCAGCGTCCTCAGCGTGTAGAAAAGATCACGCACGATGCTGCGCCGCCAGCGAAGCTGCTGCTTGAATAAGGTGGGCAGCGTGTTGGGAACCGTGGTCCAGCACAACGCATCGTTGTTGATGTACGTTCCGTACCCGCGCAGCAGTGTCTGATGGGTAAGAAACCGGTCTTCGCCTTGGTTGACGGGAATGCCGAACCAATGCCGGCTGCGAATTTTGGGCTCAATCTCCAGCAGAAGCTCGCGCCGGATGGCGAACAGGCATCCGCTGATGCAACCCACGCTGCGCGTCCAGTTCTCCGGAACTTTGTAGACCTGAAACGCAGCGTAGTAGATGAACGTCTGGATCGCGGTGATCGCGTTTTCGTTTGGATTTCGGACCCCGACTCTGCCGCCTACGGACCCGATCTTCGGCTCCGAGAAGCACGCGGCTAGCTCCCGAATCGCGTCCGGATGAAAGATGCAATCGGAGTCGATGGAGATCACCATATCGGCGGTGGAGAGCTGGAGCGCATTACACACGCTTCTGGCCTTCCCGCTGTTGACGGTGTTCCGTCCCACCCTCACCTTGATGTTGGTAAAGTCGCGCTGCGCTTTGAGCATCCACTCGTAGCTGTCGTCCACCGAGCAGTCGTCTTGCGCGATCACCTCAAACTTGTCGTTTGGATAATTGCTTTTGCTGATGCTCTCAATGGTTTCATAGACCGTCTTCCCCTCGTTGAAACAGGGCATGAGGACGCTCACCGTGGGCTGGTAGGTGTAGTCTTTTTTGACCGTCGTTCCGGGAACCGACCACTTCAGGATGAGCGCCAGGGTGTATTTGAAGATCGAGATCAGCAGGCAGAGGAATAGGATGAGCCAGACTAGAACTGGAGCCATGCACACCTCGCTTCCGGCACCTTGAAGTCGCCGCCAAAGATGCGCTTCCGCGCCGCGGCCTGAGCCGGGCGAATGTCATGGAGAGCAACGCCGCTGGGCTTATCTGCGAACATAGTTCCACGATCCCGTTCCACCGCTCGATTTCCCCCGCCGGGACAATGGCGCAAACTTGTTCGTACATGTGACGAGCGGAGTGGCGCGGAAGTTACGCCCGTGCCCCGGTCTCCGTTATCCAGTACGCGCCCCTTCTTGGCGTCGCCGCCATCGTGGCCAAGGCATTTACTCTCGAATGTTATCAGCCGGCGCAACTCTCTCCCCTGAATTCCCTGGGCAAGCGGCGAAACAGTCTACGCAGGAGATCGCGCTGAACCGGTCTGACAAGCGTCAGCAGCAATTCCATCGGGAAGGAGTTGAAACACGGAAACTACGTATGAACTGGCGTTACGGCGAAGCGATGACTTCGATTTCGACGACCGCGTCGGGAGGCGCAGGACTTTAACTTTTCAGGACGTAAACCTCACGGGGCAATTTCCCTCCTTACTTTGATAAGCACCTCCGTGCCGGGCACAGCATCCGCGGGGCACGTCATTAAGGCCCAGCGCCCCGGAGTGGCAAATTCCTGGAGGAGCACAACGAGGGCCGAAGGTTTGTCGCGCTTCACGCGCGCGAAGAATTTTCCCTGGCTATCGGAATAGACCACGGCACCGCCTTGCAACTGGATGGCGGCACCTTCCACGGGCTGGCTATGATCGTCGATGACCGTGCCGACGATCATGAACTTGCCGCCGGCGCTGTGGCTATGATTATTCATGGCGAGCCCGGCGAGAGGCCCCTGCACGTAGCTGGAGGCGTAGGTGGTGTATTGGACGTGCATCATGGGATCGACGTTGGTTTGAAAGTTGAGCGCGGTGTCATGAATGCGCAAGGACACTTGCACGGTGGTGGTCTGCTGAAAGCCCTTGCCGCTGACGGGAAAGAAAAGCACGGAGTGATCGAGGCTGACACCGATTTTGTTGCCCTGATAGCCGCCGCCAAAAGCATAGGAAGTCTGGCCCTGCAGCTGGTTTACGATTCCCGAGAGAGTCCAGTGGCGGAAGTGTTCCTGGACCACGTGGACGAGCAGGACGCGATGATTGGATTCGTAAAAATTGGAGCGCAGCGTGATGGACCCGATGCGCAGGCTTGCGCCAGCGGATGCGCCAGTCGTTTTCAAGAGCCGGTACTGACCATCGAGGACGGATGCCTGCAGGGCGATACGGCCAAGGCCAGCGAAGGCGCTGAGGCTGTTGGTGGTCAGATGGTCGGCCAGAAAAAAATCGTTGTGGGTAGCGGAGAAGCTCAGGCTGCGGAGCGGCTGAAAGTCCGCTTCACCGGTGAAATATTTTTGATTCTGAAGGAGACCGCCGCTCCCCGCGAGATGGAGAAGATGATTCCGATAGGAGAGACCCTGCACCGCTGTGTGTTTGCCGCCGTCGATCACCGCGAGGGAAGAGAGGAGCAAGCCGTTGTCAAATTGGCGTTGGAGGAAAAAGCCGGCGCCGATATGCTGGGCCTTGGCGGTGACCATGAAGGGAGTGGTGTATCCGATGCCAGTGGAACCCACAAACACGGCGAAACTCGTGTGCCGTGTGTTGCGTTGCACGAACAGACCGCGCGTGCTGACGCCGAGCCCGGCGCCGTCAAAGGAATAGCCGAAATTTTTGTCACCTGCAGTGATGTCCAGGCCATGAAATTTGAAAGTATCGGAGGCCCCAAAAACAAAATGGCCGTTAACGAATCCGGCGGAAGCGCTGAGAGTGCTCTCCGGGAAGAAGGCCGTGATTTCACCGCCAGTTCCGCCGAGCAAGGTGCTGCGGCCACCAGAGAGCTGAAGAACCTGTGCGCTGGCGGGAACGCCAAGCAGCAAAAGGCACAGGCAAATACGGAGCATCAATCGACCGTGACGCCTGCCGCTGCGCGCACTTTCTTCCGGCAGTCTTTTTGTTTTTCACAGGCGTAGATGGTGTGAGCGAGTTGGACGCGGACGAGTATGCCCTCCGTCGTGTGGCCCACGACCATGGAAGAAAGCAGGGCCACGGAGCAGGGGGGAGCTGCGCACTTCAGTTGATAAGCAAAAGTATGCGTGTCTTTCGGCGATATGCGGGCGCTCCCTTCTTCCAGCTGGAGGTCGACGCCGGGATCCGGGGGCCGATTTGTTGCGTGCCCGAGAGTATCCAGGCTGAAGCTGCGGGCCTCGACGCTGACCGCGAGCGCGGTCAATCCGTTGTTGGTGATGGAGAACTCGCCGCGGCACTTCTTGCCGCATTCCACGATGATGGGTGAGACGGTTTGGGCTGAAACGGCCAGCCCGAAGAACGAGAACTGCAAGAGCAGCAAGGACAAGACTCTCTTCATGTTGCGTGTTCCCTCAGTACAAAAAACAAATGCGGTTGCGTCTCAGCTCGCGCTCACCCTGCAGCGTGTTCCGGATTTACGTGGCCTGGGCGCTGATGGTTATGGTCCCCGTGTAACTTGTTACGGGAAAGTCCGTTGGGCTGATCAGCGAAAGCAGGATGCTATCCGAGTGGCTCCCCTGGGCCGTAACTCCGATTCCGCCGAAGATCTGCGGGCAAATAGCGCCTGGGTTTCCGGCCGCCACGTTGACGTTGGCCAGCGTGCAAGCAGCGGCGGTCCCGCCGTTGATCGAAGCGAACACATCGCTAGCGGGAATATTGAGGGTGCCGTCCGTCAAAGCAGCTGCGATGGTTGCGAAGTAGGCGACGGTGAAGACGTTTCCGCCACCTACAGCAAGATTCCAGCTGGTTACCACGGCGATCGGTGCCGAGGCAGTGGCGTTTCTAGAATTCGTCCGGGTGAAAACGATGCTGCTCGGCGTCGCCGCCACCGTCAGGGAACTCGCAACCGCGAACGTCAGGCTGACCGCGGCCGCGTTGCTTGTAGTCTGCGCCTGCGACTGAGCCGCGAACATGAGGCTCAATGTGACTGCGGCAATGACTGAAGCTACTTTTCTAAAGGTTCTCAAGGTAGACGCTCCGTGATTCGTTCTAACTGGCTGCGTGACGCGAAATAGCCGCACACTTTTTGTGCGACAGGCATAAAGTGAAGTTTTGGGTTCGGTGCGGTCCCCACCCAGATGCTAAGGCGACTATGGGCGCACAGGGTTCTATTGCCTATAGTACTAACGTTTATTTGTTAGGAAATACTCACGATGTGAAATCAGGAACAACCGGGGCTGATCTGATTGCGGGACTGATTAGTTGACGACGCCGGCTTCTTCCACCGAGCGGACTTGGCAGGTGAGCGACGGAGAGATAAACCGGTAAGACGATACGGGTGCCGCCCGCTTCGGTTTTAAGGGCGCGGCTTTTGACTTGCGTATTTTTTCGGTGCGCGTTCCCGCAAAACCTGCGCCCCGGATTCGCGCGCGGTATCCACTACAGTGTCGCGATAACCTCGATTTCAACGAGGGCGTCCTTGGGGAGCCGCGAAACTTGCACGGTGGAGCGCGCCGGCGGCGCGATCGTGAAATACCGGCCGTACACTTCGTTCATGGTCGCAAAATCGCTCATGTCCTTGAGGAAAACCGTCGTCTTCACCACGTGATTCATATTCGAACCCGCCGCTTCCACAATTCCCTTCACGTTTTCCAGCACCCGCTCGGTTTGCTGGCGGATTTCGCCGGTCACCATTTCGCCGGTTTTCGGATCGAGCGCCACTTGCCCCGAAACATATAGAAAATTATTCGCGCGGACAGCCTGGGAATAGGGCCCGATGGGTTTCGGTCCGCGATCCGTCAAAACGCTTTGCTTCATACAGTGATCTCCTCTGAGTTTACGGCCGTGGTTGCGGCTGTTTCATGGGCGCGCGAATTCTGCGGCTTCCACGCTGGCTTTCGTTGCGCGTGCAACATCGCGCGCAAGGCCACTTGATTGTAACGAGGAATCGCTTGCAAACAAAATGAGCCTGCGATTAGGTCTTGGAACGGGGCGGCGTTTTCAAACGTTTGGAAGGCTGTTGCGCGAATCCGTCAGCGGGACCGCCGGCCGTGAGTGCGCACGAAGCCGGTATTCGAATGATTGCGCGTGGCTTCGCGGAATGCCGCTTCCTTGTCGGCCTGCGCGTCGGTCATGCCCTGATTGACGCGCTCCATAATCTGCTTTTCCGTGAGCCCGGTATTTTTCAGGCGCCCGATTTCCGCGCTGCTCATCGTTTTCAGGCCTTTTAGCCGCCGGTGCAGAATCGTATCCACCGCCGCATCGGAAAGCCCCACCAGCCGCAGCATGACGGCGTCTCCGCTGATGACATCAAGCTGGTCAATTCTCGCGATCTCCAAAACTTGCGATTCGGTATATCCAGCGTGCGCCAAGTTCACCGCCGAATCCGCGCTGCTGAAAAGATGCTGATGTGCGCGCGCATCGGTGACCATGGCTACGCAGGCCTCATCACTGAGCCCGGCTTGCTTTAACTTCACGATCTGGGACACTTCCGCGTCCGAGGTGTTCAGTGTCTTCAACTGCTCGACGCTGCTGGACCACATGCCCACCTGGTCGAGCGGACGATAATCCGTGAGCGGATGCTGATGGCATCCGCCCAGGCGGAGGACCAACACACCGAGAAGCAAGAGCGAGTTGCGCATGATTCCATTGTACCGAGTGCAATCGCCAAGGCTCGGGGGTGTGTTTTCGGAGATACCCGGCGAAGGGACAGGTACGAACCCTTGGGCCAAGTGCGGCCGAAGGGAACAAGCGGAACGACCTATTGGCCGGCCTGATAGACGCGCTCCACGCCGTACACGCCGGAAATTTTCTTGATGTTGACGAGAATGGTTTCCAGCTGGCGCCGATCCGCGATTTCCAGATTAGCATCAATGCGCGCGTTCAGCTTGTCCGGGCGGCTTTCCAGATTGTGGATGTTGGAGCCGGCGCTGCTGATGACCGCGGTAATATCCGCGAGCAAGCCCGCGCGGTCCTTGGCGCGTATCGAAAGCTGCACGGGGAAGGTGGCCGAACCTTCTCCGCCCCACTCGACGGCGATGCGGCGTTCGGTCTGGTACATGAGACTTTGCACGTTGGGACAGGTGCGCGTGTGCACGGCGACGCCGCGCCCGCGCGTGATGTAGCCGACAATTTCGTCCCCGGGAATCGGGTTGCAACACTTGGCGCGATAAACGAGAAGGTCGTCATGGCCTTTGACGATGAGCGGCGCTTCGCCAAAACCCAGCATCCGTTTGACGGTTTTGACCAGCGTCGGCTTGGTATCCACGACTTCGGACTCGGCCGCCTTCGCTGGTTCGCCCAGGACGCGCGTGAGTACCTGGCGCGCGGAATATTTTCCAAAGCCGACCGCGGCATAAAGATCTTCAATCTTGGAAAGCCCGTAGTCGGTAGTCAGCTTGAGCATGTCCGCTTCAGGAATTTTCTTCAAACTTCGCCCGAAGTGCCGCGCTTCGTTTTCGAGCAGCCGCTTGCCCATCTCCGTGGCCTCTTCGCGCTCCTGCTCGTTGATCCAGTGGCGGATTTTGCTTTTGGCGTGCGAGGACTTCACGAAGCTGAGCCAGTCGTGGCTGGGCCGGTGGCCTTTCTGCGTAAGAATCTCGACGACGTCGCCGCTGGTGATTTCATGGCGCAGCGAGACCATCTGCCCGTTCACCTTTGCGCCCACGCACTGATGCCCAACCTCGGTGTGCACCAGGTACGCAAAATCCACGGGAGTGGCGCCGCGGGGAAGTTCCATCACGCGCCCCTTGGGCGTGAACGCATAAACCTCCAGCGGCGCGAGATCCACTTTGAGCGTGGATAGAAATTCGCCGGGTTCCTGAATCTCCTGCGACCATTCAATCAGCTGACGCATCCAGGTGATGCGCTGGTCGTCGTCCTCGGACGCAGGTTTGCCGGATTTGTATTTCCAGTGCGCCGCCACGCCTTCTTCGGCGATACGGTGCATTTCCTGGGTGCGGATTTGCACCTCGAAGGCCTGGCCGCCGTGCAGGACCGTGGTGTGCAGCGACTGATACAGATTCGGCCGCGGCATGGCGATGTAATCCTTGAAGCGTCCGGGGACGGGCCGCCAAATGTGGTGCACCACGCCGAGCGCAGCGTAGCAGTTGCGCTCCGAGTCCGTGATAACGCGCACGGCGAGCAGATCGTAGACCTGCCCAAGTCCGCTGTCCTGGCGCACGGTTTTCTGATGCAAGGAAAACAAACTCTTCACGCGCGCTTCGAGCTCCGCGGGGATGCCGGCTTCCACCAGCTTCGTCTGGATCGTGGCCTGCACTTCCTCGAGAAATTTCCTGTGAACCGCATCCTTGTCGCTAACTTCCTTTTGCAGCGCGAAAAACGATTCGGGCTCGATATAGCGAAACGCCAGATCTTCCAGCTCGCCGCGCACCACCCCCATCCCCAGGCGGTGCGCGATGGGCGCATAGATGTCCAGAGTCTCGCGCGCAATTCTGTGCTGCTTGGCGGGCTCGAGGTATTCGAGCGTGCGCATGTTGTGCAGCCGGTCGGCCAGCTTGACGAGCACGACGCGGACGTCGTGCACCATCGCTAGGAGCATTTTGCGGACGGTTTCCGCCTGGCGCGTCTCGGGCGCCATCATGTTCAGCCGGCCGATTTTCGTGACGCCCTCGACCAGATGCGCGACCTCTTTGCCGAAGCGCTCTTCGATGCGCGAGACGGGATATTCCGTGTCTTCGATAGCGTCGTGGAGAAGCGCGGCAGTCAGCGTGGTGGCATCCAGGCGCATATCGGCAAGAATGTGGGCGACCTCGAGAAGATGGGAGAGATACGGTTCGCCGGATTGCCGGAATTGCGCGCGATGCCGCTCCGTCGCAATTTCGTAGGCGCGGCGGACCATCCAGGGATCTTCGGAAGGCCGGTTCTTGCGCAGTTTTTCGAGGAGTTCCTCGAAGCGCGTGTTGAGCTGGCGCACCGCGCGGTCGCGGTCAAAGCTGAGAGGGATTTTCTCCGGCGACGGCATGTCCTAAGTTTACGCCCGAAGGGGCGCCTCCCGCGAGTGGATGACTGAGAGCAGTAGCATTCCAAAATGGAAAACTTTTGTAAGTGTTGATAGTGTTCATTCTAAATAAGTTGGCATGGGAACGGTAATAATACCAGCTTCCTTCGGATAGGTTACTCAAGCAGCGTTTCTTCTGATTTCCTTAATCCCATGCCCCAGGTGACGCCGGAGAAGCGTCCTGAGCGTCACGCCATCGGCGTATCCGACTCGCGCCGCGATCTCTTCGACACTCTCTGTGGTCGTCTTCAGCAGATGCACCGCGCGCTCCACACGCAGCTCCTGGAAATACGAGAGCGGTGACCTCCCCAGCACGGCCTGCAGGCGGCGGGCCAGGGTCCTCTTGCTCGATCCGGCTGCTGCCGCGGCATCATCGAGCGAAAACCCATACGTAAGGCGGCCTCGCGCCCAGCGCTCGAACCGCTCGACCAGCGGATCCGAGTGCGCCAAATGGTCGGTAAGGCTGTAGGCAGACTGCGACGGCCGCGAATCCACAACCAGGTATTTCGCTGTCAACGCGGCAAGCCTTGGGCTTTTCTGCCGGATGAGCCACAAGGCCAGGTCCATGTGGCTCAGCGCTGCTCCCGCCGTTACGAACTTTCCGGATTTCACGATCATCCGCGATTCATCCAGCCGCACCTTCGGATATCTCTGGCGAAAGAAGGGCCCGAGCCACCAGGTGGTGGTCGAGTCTTGATAATCGAGCAGTCCGGATTCAGCCAGGACAAAGGTCCCGATGCACGCAGCCGCCGTGCCCGCGCCTCGGTCCGACCAGGAGCGCAGCGCTTGCGCTGCGTCGCTCACATCAGCTCTCGCCAGTGCTGCTTGCAGCGGGCCGGGCATCTTGAATCCGATCGCGGGAACCACCACCCAATCGGGAACGATCCGCATGGGAGCCGCCGCAACGGGAACGGTCAGCCCTTGCGATGTTTTCACCGCCTTGCGCATTCCAACCATAGACACGCCGAAGCGCGGCGAAGCCAGTCCGGACATTTCCGCGAGCTCGTTCGCGGTCTGAAACGCGTCCAGCACCGTCGCCAAGCCGGTATCAAAGACCCCATCCAGCGCCAGCACGTAAATTCTCATGGCAAATACGATATCATCTTTGGCGATCTTGCCAATGGTCTTTTCGCGGTGATAAGAGCTATCCTGCCTGCTCGGGAACGGATTCACTCAAGGAGAAAACCGATGTATACCGTCGCATTGTTCGCCCGTTTGGAAGCCAAAGCCGGAAAAGAAAACGAAGTCGCGAAGTTCCTGGAAACTGGACTGGCCCTGGCCAATCAAGAAGTCACCACCCCGATATGGTTCGCCCTGCGATTGGGTTCCACGACCTTCGGCATCTTCGACGCCTTCACCGACGAAAGCGGACGCCAAGCTCATCTGAATGGCCCCATCGCCAAAGCGCTCATGGCCAAAGCGCCCGAACTATTTTCCAAACCACCTGCAATCGAACGCATCGAAGTCCTAGGCGCAAAGCTGCCTAAATAGGGGGCGTCATCTTCTCAAGGATGCAGCCTGCTGGACGAAACGCGTGGTTCGCGCCTGCCCGCACCATCGCGCGATAAATTTCCGACGCTCCAGGTGCAAAGAATAAAATTAAGCCTGCAGACGAAATGCTGCCGAGGGTATGATGCGGTCAGTATGGGGCAGATTGATGAACCAAAAGAGCGGCAACGTTTGGCGGAGCTATATGCGGGCATGGAAGATGGAGAACTGGAAGTGATTGCCGCGGACGCGGATTCGCTGACTCGGATGGCAACAGAGGCATTGCGTTCGGAACTTCTGAAGAGAGGGATGCAAGCGTTGCCGGCAGAAAGAGAATCCGCTGACGCGTCTGGATCTTTAAAAACCCCTGGCCGCGATCGTGATGTGCCGAGGCCCGTCATGATTGCCCGATACTGGGATACGCCGAAGGCATTGCTCGCCAAAAGCATGCTGGATTCGGCGGGGATCGAGTCCTTTTTGATCGATGAGAATCTCGTGCGGATGGCTTGGCCTAGCTCCAATTTAGTAGACGGGATCAAGCTGACGGTTCGCGCGCAGGATGCGGAAACAGCGAGGAAACTGCTGGAGGAGAAGACTCCTGAAAAACTCGACGTGCCCGGAGTGGGAGAGTATGCACAGCCGCGGTGCCCACGATGCGGATCGCTGGATGTTGGATTTGATGAGATGGATAAACAAGGCGCGCACGCGGCCATGGCTGTATTGGGAGTTCTGTTAACCATCTCGCACAAAGGCGGAACGTGCCATGCGTGCGGGCATGAATGGCAGTACGACGCAGGACCATCCCTTGATTAGAGGCAAGCGCGGGTGCTCCGAGCCGTTCTGCGGAAATGCTCAGGCGAAGAGGACGCCTCTCGAGAGTTTAATGTGTAAAGGGCAAACGGCGCGCAACGGTCAGGACGTCTGCGCGGGCTGCTCGGCGCGCTTCTGCTTGATTTCCTTGACCTTGTCGATCAGGTCGTCGGCCTGTTTCTGCAGCGAAGCGCGTTCCTCGGCGCTCTCGACCATGTCAGCTTTGCGGCGGTAGAGCAGGTTCAGGTAGGCCATGGCGTCGTCGTAATCGGGACGAAGCTGGATGGCTTTCTGGAGATCGGCGATGCCTTCGTCCACAAGCGAGGCGTACTTGGTTGCGTAGTCAGCGCGCACGGCAGCAGGGAGCGGGTCGGTATCCTTGACCTGCTTGTTGATGTGATCCTTGTTGTACGCGGCGCGGAGTTCGCCGTTGGCGCGGAACGCGAGGGTCCAATCGATGACCCCGATCCAGTAATACGGCTCGGGATCATTGGGCTTCGCTTCGATGTGCTTCTGATGGTAGGTCTTGGACTCCTCGAATTTCTTGGGGTCATACGGCGTGCCGGCCATCTGGAACAGGATCGAGCCGATGCCGTCAATAGCGCTGATGTTATTGGAGTCTTTTTCTAGGACTTCCTTGAACTCGTTGATCGCCTGGGTGCCGAGGCGCATGTTCTGCTCGGAAGGCGCTCCGGGAATGTACTGGCTGGCGTAGGCAGTAGCCAGATAGAGCCGCGCGTTCATCAAGTCAGGATCGAGATCCTTGGCCTGCTTGAAATCCTCGATGGCCGCGTCGTACTGGCCGGCCTTGAAAGCGGTGACACCTTTATTGAGGAGGTCGCGGGCCTTCAGCTTGCTGCAGCCGGAAGCGCCTGCAACCAGAATCAAGAGAGCCGCGAAGGAAGCAGCCCGTCGAGCCGTGCGAACCGATGATGCATGAGTCATCGAAGCGTCCATCCCTGCTGAGCGCGGCCCCGAGAGGAGGGGCCGGCGCCAGGATATTCACGTCCACCCTGCGAAGGGCAAATGCAAAACGGTTTAGAGGCCTTTTTCCAAGTCCGGCGTCAGCAGGCCAACTGACGCAATCCCCGAGGTGTGCATGACGTCGATCACTTTGGCCACCACACCAAATTCGACCGGCGCATCGCCGCGGATGAACGCCACACGGCTGGCGCGCATCTTGAAAATTTCCTCGAGCCGGGCGTCCAGCGTTTCATAGGTAACCGGCTCCTGGTTGATGCGCATCGTACCATCGGCCAGGACCTGGACCACAATCACATCGTCGCGCCGCGCTGGTGGATCAGAGGCCGTCGTGGATGACTGAGGAACCAGGGCATCCAATCCCTTGTTGTGAACCGGGATGATCATAAAGATCACCAGGAGCACAAGCAGGATGTCAATCAACGGAACAACGTTCATCTCCGAAACCACACCACGCTTACCGCCAACCATCATGCCCATGAGTCACCTCGTTTAGGAGCCAATGCCTCGCGAGGAGGACTCTCACATCTTGCAACCGGGCCGAACCGCAGCCGACCTGCGAAACTCTACTGACCAGCCTCGAGCTTGGCGGTGATCAAACCAATCTTGTCAATGCCGGCGCCGCGCATGATGTCAATGGCGCGGGCGACGTCCATGAACAGTACATCGTTGTCGCCTTTGACGAAAGCAATTTTCTCGGCGCGCTCCTTGAAGATCTGCTCCATGCGAGGGCCAAGGCCGTCCCAGGTGGTGTCTTCATTGTTGATCTTGAGCTTGCCGTTGCTGGCGACCTGGACGACTACGGTCTTGTTCTCGAGTTCCTGGCTCTGCTGCTGGTTGGGCGAGGGCTGCGGAACAAGCGTGTCCAATCCCTTGGGCGTGAGCGGGGTGATGACCATGAAAATGATGATGAGCACCAGCAAAATATCAATGAGCGGCACCACATTGGGCGACGCCATCGATCCGCCGCTTTCTCCTCCTACATCCATCCCCATAGCGAGTCTCCTATGAGCTTGCGGTTGAGCACCACCGCAGGCCATGAAGCCGCGCCGGGTGGGATCCGGCGCGGCAGTACAAAATCAGCAAACGAACGGTGCAAACAAAGACGGCAGTCCTCAGTCCGCGGGAGGCGGAGGAGGAGTTGGCTGGTTCTTCTGGATCCGCTCGGTGAGCAAACCGAGCTGGTCCACACCGGCGGAGCGGATCTCGTCAACCACGGCGACGACGTCGCCGTATTTGGCACGGGCATCGCTCTTGACGAACACGGTCTTGTCGATTCGGTTGGCGATGCGGTCCTTGATCTGCCCGGTGATGTCTTCTTTTTGTATCGGAGTATTGCCGAGAAAGATATGGCCGTCCCGAGTGACGGCCACGATGATGGCGTCGTCCTTGTCCGCATCCTGCATATCGTGCGGATTATTGACGTTGGCCATGTCCACGGAGACGCCCTTCTGCAACATGGGCGTGACCACCATGAAGATGATCAGCAACACGAGCATGATGTCGGCCATAGGAATCACGTTGGGGGCCGCCATCTGGGGTCCGGCTACTGGCTTGTAGGCCATAGCCGGTTACTTCTTGGCGCCGCGGCGCAGAATGAAGTAGTTGATGAGCTCCATCGAGGAATTGTCCATCTCGACGTCGAAGGCTTCCACCTTGTTGGTGAAGTAGTTGTACGCCCAGACGGCAGGGACGGCCACGAGGAGACCGAACGCGGTGGTGACCAGCGCTTCGGCGATACCGCCGGCAACCGCGGAGAGACCGGTGGCTTTGTTCGCAGCGATGCCCTTAAACGCGTTCAAGATGCCGACGACCGTGCCGAAGAGTCCGACGAACGGTGCGGTCGAACCGATCGTGGCGAGGGCGGAGAGGCCGCGCTTCATTTCCGCGTGCACGATGGCGACGGAGCGCTCCAGACCGCGCTTGGCCGCGTCAATGACGTCGGAGTCTGAGACTTGTTGTGAAGCGGACTGGAACTCGGAGAGACCCGTCGCGACGACCTTGGCGATGTGGCTCTTCTTGTTGCGCTCGGCGATGGCGATGGCTTCGTCCAACTTGCCGTCCTTGAGGGCGCCGGCAACCTGCTGCACGAACACGCGCGATTGCTTGCGGGCCGCGCTGTACATCAAAGCGCGGTCGATCATCACGCCGAAGGAATAAATGGAAAGAATGAACAGGATGAAGACCACGATTTTCGCCAGCGGGCTCATCGTGGTCCACATGCTGCGGAGGTCCCACTGACTGGCCTCTTGCAGCACCAGGGCTGAATATACATACAAAGTGGCTACCATTCGTTTGCTCCTTAAGTTTCAAGTGACGCCCTGCCGGAAGCGGGGAATCAACAAGAGTGTTTGCGGATCGTGCTACCCGGACTGGCGCGTCTGTCCCACGACCGGCGCGCCCGGCCGTACTACTGGTTGAGAGAGAAAATCACGTCAATCGTAGTGTCCACTTCAACCGGATCGCCGTTGAGGAGCGTCGGCTGATAGCGCCACTGACGAACAGCATCCAGAGCGGCCTGCTGCAGCAGCGGGTGACCGGAAATCACTTCCAGCTGCTGAATGGTGCCGTCCTTGGAGATGATGGCGTGCAAGCGCACCGTTCCCGAAATGCGGGTCTGGCGAGCAAGCGGCGGATAAACCGGCTGAACACGGTTGATGATGCGAGCCGCTTGCACGCTGCCACCGACGCGCAGCGGACCGGTCTGTTTGGGCTTCGGCGGGGGTGGTGCTCCGCCCATGCCGCCAATCACGCCTCCGAGCACGCCGCCCATGGAGCCACCGGCAACGCCGCCGGGAACGCCACCGACCGCGCCCATCGCGCCCATGTCGGGCTCGGCGTCTTCCTTAATAATCTTCACTTCCTTTGGGATGACTTTCGGGGCCATGAGTTTGCCCGAATCCATCAAGTGCGCCTGTGGCTTGACGTGGACGATTTGGGCAGCCGCGGGCGGAGGTGGCGGCGGAGGCGGAGGTGGCGGTGCGGTGAGCATCGTCGCCATCATGGTCTTGGGAAGCGCCTCGGTGTAAATCAGCGGGATAAGAATCAGGATGCCCAGGAAGGCAACTTGGAACACCATTGAAAGGACAACCGTCCAAGGCTTGTTCGTCTTCTTGGGATTCGGACTCGAGATCACCATTTCGTCAAACATGGGTTACCTCCTCCCGGCGGGAGCCAGACGTGCGGCCACGTTTTCGCCACCGCGGGTTTTGTTGCCGGCTGCGGGTCCGGTGCCTGCCGCAACGCCCTGGCCGCGCCAACTATTCCAGGCGACCACGAGCGGAGCAGCGATACCAAAACTGGAGTACGTTCCTACCACAATCCCCACCACCAGAGCAAAGGAGAAAGCACGAAGCACCTGGCCGCCCATCAGGAACAGGACGAGCACGGTGAGGAAAGTCAAACCGCTGGTCAAGATCGTTCGCGAAAGAGTCTGATTGATGGACTTGTTGACGACGTCAGCGAACGGTTCCTTGCGCAGCAAGCGATTGTTCTCGCGGATGCGGTCGAAAATGACGATGGTATCGTTCATCGAATAACCGACCAGAGTGAGCAGCGCGGCAATGACCGTCAGTGAAATCTCGAAATGCAGCAGCGAGAAAAAGCCCAACGTGATGAGAACGTCGTGAAAGACGGCAAGGACCGCCGCTGCCCCGTAAACCCACTCGAATCGAAAAGCAATATATACCAGCATGCCTGCCAAAGCATAGAGGGTAACGAGAACAGCCTGGGTGCGGAGCTCGCCGCCAACCTTGGGGCCGACGATTTCCACGTTTCGAATGGCGAAAGGGCCGAGCACGTAGCTGCCTGTCATCGTGTTGAGCACCGCCGGGTTGACGCCCTCCACTTTCGAAAGATCATCGAAATTGGTGAGCACGCCGTTGGCTTTTTTGTCGCGATAGTCGAGCAGCTTCTTGGCAAGCTGCGGGTAGCGGTCACCGGCGTTGACGGAAAGAAGCAGAGGATCTTTCTCGGTGAGGACCGCGGCAAGCGTCGAAGGAGTGGCGGAATTGAAGTCCGCTTTGCTGGAGGAGGCGACACCGTAGGTGGCGTTCAGCGCGTTCAGGACCTTGGTTCTGCTGGCATCGAGCGCCGCTTCGTCCTGGCCCTTGCCTTCGACGAAGATCACTACTTCATTTGAATTGGGATTGGCGATATCGCTGATGGTTTGGATTTCGGTGTTGCCGATCCCCTGGGCGGCGAGGCCGCCGCGAATCTTGTCAACGTTTGGCGTCTGGGCGAAGCGCACATCCACGTTTGTGCCACCTTTGAAATCGATTCCGTAGAGGATACCGCGCCCAAACAGAATCGAAGTCCACCCAGCGAGGAGAAGAATACCGCTCAAAGCATAGAAATACTTGGCTTTGCCCATCCAGTCGATGTTGGGCTGCTTAAAGAGCTCGATCATGCCGCTTTTGCTTCCCTTCCTTAGACTCCAAGGGCTGATGGAATGTTCCCGGAGCAAAGCCGTCTACCCAGGGTAGAGGAAATCGCCCAGAGAACCCACTCCCCACTCGTTTCGAATCGAATGGAACAAAAGCCCCAGAAGTTCTAGTACAGCCTAAATACTGAGTTCCGCCTGGCGGTCCATATGTGCCAGGTGATACTGGAAAATCGTCTTGGACACGTAGATCGCGGTGAAAACGTTGGCGATCAAACCGATGGTCAAGGAAATGGCAAAGCCGCGAATCGGTCCGGTTCCGAAGAGGAACAGGAAGAAGGCGGAAACGACGGTCGTGACGTGTGTGTCAATGATCGTCAGGAAGGCTTTGCTGAACCCGGCTTCCACCGCGGAAGCCGGTGACTTGCCATTGCGAAGTTCTTCGCGGATGCGTTCGAAAACCAGCACGTTCGAATCCACGCCCATGCCGATGGTCAGAATGACGCCCGCGATTCCGGGCAGAGTCAACACGGCGCCGAAAAGAGCAAGCACCGCAAGCAAAATGATCAGGTTAAGAATCAGGGCCAGCACGGCGTTGCCGCCAGAGATGCGGTAGTAAACGAGCATAAACAGCATGACGACGACCAGGCTGAGGATGGAAGCCTGAACGCCGTGACGGATGGAGTCCGCGCCGAGTGAAGGGCCGACGGTGCGCTCTTCGAGATACTTGATCGAAGCAGGCAGCGCGCCGGCACGCAGTATCAACGCCAAATCGTGGGCCGTTCCCTGGCTAAAGCTGCCTTCAATCACGCCGGAATCATCAATCCGACCATTAATCACCGGGGCCGAATAAACGCGATGTTCGAGAACGATGGCCATTTGCCGGCCGATGTTCTGCTGCGTGAAGGGCCCAAAGCGGCGAGCCGCCTCTTGCGTGAGAACGAAATTCACTTGCCATTGCGAAGGATTCTGAGTGTTGCGGTTCTCTTGCACGCCGGCGGGTTTTAGATCGCGGCCGGTGACGATCGGTGCGCGGCTCAGGACGTACCAAACTTCGCCGGTGTCCGTCACGCCGGAAGGAGAACGGGTTTCCGAACGCCCCGGAACCAGTTCCGTGCCGGGCGGCAGAATGCCGCCGTGGGCAGCCAGAGCTTCGGACTGAGAAGTGTAGCTCCGGGGATCTTCCACCAGCCTCAATTCCAACTGTCCGCCAGCTTGAATGACAGACTTGGCGCGCGTGGGATCGCCTTCCCCGGGAAGCTGCACTAGGATCTCATTGTCATTGCGCCCGCCGCGCAGCTGAATGGTCGGTTCCGTCAGGCCCAACGCGTTGATGCGGCGCTCGATGGTTTCGAGCGTTTGCGTCATGGTCTGATCGTGGATGGCGGCAATGGCGCCGGCCTTGAGCGTCAGCGTGTAGCCCGTGGGATCGCCGGCGGCCGCTGACATGTCCCAAACGCTGGCATATTGGGCGTTGAAGATGTCCCGGAAATCCGCGAGCTGCTGAGGATCAATATTGCGGATGAGGATGTGCGTGTCGTCCACGCGGCGCACTTCGTCGTAATGAATGTTCTTGGTGCGCAGCTGGGTGGTCAGGCGGTCCACTGTTTGGTCAGTCTCCTGGGCGATGGCTTCCTGCACTTGCACCTGAAGGATGAGGTGCGTGCCGCCCTGGAGGTCGAGCCCCAGCTTGATCTGCTTGCTGAAATTATCCTTCACCGCCGCCGTCGAGGTCGGGAACGTCGGATAGCCGAACAGGAAATAGATGCAGAACACGATGACGGCCAGGATGAAAACTGCTTTCCACTTCAAATTAGGGTTCATGGTCAGAAAGTAAGACGCGTTCGCGGCCGAAGGGTGGGCTTATTTTGCATCTTCCGATGCCTCCACCTGTGCAATCGCCGCACGCGAGATGCGGATTTTAACCTGCGGTTCGGTGGAGATTTTCAAGATGACCGAATCGCCGTCAATGCCATTAACGGTGCCGTAGATACCGCCGTTGGTGATCACTTTGTCCCCGGCTTTCAGAGCGCCGAGCATCTCTTGCACCTTTTTGCGCTGGCGCTGCTGGGGCATGATCACCATGAAATACATGATGGCGAACATGAGGCCAAGCGGGATTAGAAAACCGCCGAAGCCTGCGCCGCCTGAAGCTTGAAGTAGAAGTGCTGCCATCATTTCTTGACTCGGTTCTAAGTTATAAGTTTTAAGTTCTTAGTTCAAACTTCCCATCTCTACGTAATCCGAAGAGCTAGCACCTTGCGACCTATAGAAGAGAAAAACGCCGTGCCGCGGGCACAGCGCCCGCGCTCCTATTTTGCCGACATCTCTTCGATTCGTTTTGGTGCCCCGCAGATGGCTCGCGCGCAACAGATACAAGCCTCAGGCCCGAAAGGCCGGAGCTACGGCCCCTTCAGGCCGGACCTACAGCATAGCGCGCGTGCATCTCTGATGAGAAATTCGCTAGGTTCCCAAACTCGATAGCCTCGCGGATTTGCCGCATTATGTCAAGGTAAAAGTGGACATTGTGGTGGGTGGCCAGGATCGCGGCGGTGAGTTCTCCCGCAGCGAAAAGATGACGAAGATAGGCGCGGGAGTAGCGGCGGCAAACGCTGCAGGAGCAGTTGGGATCGATGGGCCGCTGATCCGCGGCGTAGCGCGCGTTCTTGATGAGCACGCGGCCTTCGCTGGTGTAGAGACACGCGTGACGCGCGGCGCGCGTCGGTAGGACGCAATCCATCATGTCTATCCCCAGCGCGACGTAATCGGCGATTTGTTCCGGGCGGCCGACGCCCATCAAATAGCGCAGCCGATCCTTGGGCAGCAGCGCGGTCGCTTCCGCGGTCATCTCACAGGTGATTTCATGGGGCTCGCCTACGGCGAGCCCGCCGACCGCGTAGCCGGGAAAATCGAGATCGAGAAGTTGTTTCGCACTTTCACGACGGAGATCGGCGAAGGTGGCGCCTTGCACGATGCCGAATTGCCATTGAGGCAGATTTCCGTTGCGCCGCGCGCATTCCAGATAATAAGAGCTCGCGCGCACAGCCCATTCCGTGGTGCGTTTGAGAGCGGCTTCGGCTTTGTCGCGGGGCGCGGGCGTCTCAATGCATTCGTCGAGGACCATGGCGATGTCCGAACCAAGAGCGAGCTGAATCTCCACGGCTTTTTCCGGCGTGAGGAGATGCTCGGAGCCGTCGAGGTGGGAGCGGAAACGCACGCCCTCGTCGGTGACTTTGCGCAGTTCCGAAAGGCTGAAGACCTGGAAGCCTCCGGAATCCGTGAGGATGGCGCGTGGCCAGGACATGAATTGATGAAGGCCACCGAGCTTGCGGACGAGTTCATGGCCGGGACGCAGGAAGAGATGATAGGTGTTGGCGAGGATGATTTCCGCGCCAAGCTCTTCGAGCGCTTCCTGGGTAAGGCCTTTGACGGTCGCCTGCGTGCCTACGGGCATGAAGAACGGGGTTTCGACGGTGCCGTGCGGCGTGGTGAGGCGGCCGCGGCGCGCGCCCCGAGGATCGGTCTTTGATACCTCAAAGGAAAAATTCATCTTCGACTGAACACCTGCACGGAGGAGGCAGGAGTGCCTGTCCTACTCCAGTGTATCAGGAGAAGATGAAGGCCACGGCCACGCGGCAAACCACGAAAATCGCCCAAACGGAAAAAGCGATGGTGAACGACTTTCCGCCTTTGAGTTTTTTCGGATTCACGGCGGCAAAACCGATGGCCACCAGGATCAAGGTCCAAATGGCAAAGATATCCACCGACTTGCAGAGGGCCACGAGCCATTTGGCGGCGTCCTCCGGCAAGATAGCCGCGAGATTGGTGGCCAGTGGATTTTCCAAGTCTACCGTGCCGTAAGGCTTCAGGAAGAGGATAAGGATAAAGAGGGGACTACTGACCAGGCTGGTCATAAAGGCGTGGGTGGCGATGCCGAAGGCCGTGCTGAAATTGGTGCTGACCCCTCCCAGCAAACTGTAAGCGCCCCACATGATCAGAGCCACTACGAATAGAATCAGGATCTGAGCGGTTAATCCGAAAACGTAGGTGAAGATGGGAGCCAGCTTGGCGCCGCTCTCAATGCGCTGCTGTTTTTGCTCCGCGGAGAGTTGCGATGCCTGGGAGCTTTTTTCGATTTGCTGGCTGACGTAGTCACGCCAGTTTATTCTCATGTTCAAGCAAATGCAGACCACAATCGCAAAACCGATGAAGATGAGAAAGGGGGCCAGCCAGCTGGGCTTTCGCACGATGTCTTCAAAGGTTTTTCCAGGCGAAAAGAGAACACCAAAAACCCGGCCAAGCGGACTGATGGTCGCTTGCGCTTCGGGCGCAGGCACAGGGGTTGTAGCCATCGAGGACTCCTCCACCACAAGGTTGCGTAGCAGTGCTTCTGAAAGACACTACGCAGAGCAGTTAAGAAAATTTCAGTGGGGGGATTCTAGCGCAAAAGAGGAAAGAGTTGGCAGTTTTCAGTTGTTAGTTCTCAATCACGCCAGCGCCAGCATTGTTTTCCCGCTGCCGGATTCGCCGACCAGTCCTAGCGATTCGCCAGCGGCGATGCCCAAAGACACCTCGCTCACCGGCCGCACCCAGCCCGCTGCTGTTGGCAGCTCCACCGTGAGTCCCCTCACTTCGAGCAAGGCGCTCATGCGGCCATGATAGACGGAAAAAACAAAACTCGGAAATGCGAAACTCGTAAGTATTTCCAATTACGCTGCGAGTTTGGCTCTAGCGAAGCGAGACCGGGATGACGAATTTTAGTGCGGTGTGGGTGGCGGAAAAGCCGACGACTTTGACGTCTTTCAGACCGGACTTGCGGCCGGCGGCGAGAACGTCGTTTTCCTTGATTTGCGTTTGGCCTTTGGGATAGACAATCCAAAGGGCCGTCGCACCCTGTATTGATTTCGAGATTTTGGAGAGGCCTCCGAGGTCGCCTTTCGAATCCGCAGCGAAGAAGACGCACTCCGAGTCAGCCGCCACTTTCTCTTTGCTCACGGACTTTGTGAGCGTGGCTACCTCGCGAACAAATTCGGTTTCGAATTTGCCCAACAAGGCCACTTTCGTTTCTGGTTTCACGCCGAGTTTTTCAATGCGCGACTTGGGATGGAGGATTTTGTCGCACCATTTTTCGGCCGCTGGGCCGAGATGAAAGACGGCGGAACCTTCCGCCGTCTGCAAGCGGAGTTCGCCATTTACGGCTTTTGCCGATTTAATTGAGGAGAACGGAATCTTCAAGCGGAACGCACCGCGAAAAAGAATCTCGCTCGTTTCGAGCAAAGCCTTCCCTTCGCACTCCTGCTTGCCGAACCGCACCCTGCAGATGAGTTCGGCGCCCATCGTTCAATTCCCCAGTTGCGGCTGTTCGCCGAACTTCTTCGCCATGGATTTCAGATAGGTTTCGATCGTTCCAGTATAGCCAAAGACAAAACGCGATAGAAATCGAAAGAGAGGATTGTAAATTTCTCCGTCTTCGCGGATTCGCAAATTCGTGCCCGAGGGCAAAGAAGTGATCTCATACGTCCAGGTGCCGCCGAAAGGCAGCTTGGGATCCGCAATCCGGACGACGAGCTTCGATGGCGGTTGGGACGCCACGGTTTCGTAGGGAATGACTCCGGAATTCGTTGTCTCGACCCACGCCGGTAATCCGTTCTTGTCGGGAAGGCGCTGGACACTTTTTAATCCCTGGCGCCAGGACGGCATGGCGTCCATATCGGTGATCGTTTTCCAGATGACTTCCGGTGACTGATGAAAGCGGGCTTCACGCGTGACGCTATGCTCTTTCGGAAGCAGGTATCCGCTCAGCGTGAGCAGAATCAGAATCCCTGCCAGCACCACAAAAATCCAAAGTATCCACTTCATCCTTCACCTCATCCCCACCCAGTGGACCTGATTCGCGATTAGCTTCCCTTTGTGAACCTTCGGAAGCGGCTGCCGTCTGGCGAGCGAGGATACGATAGTAAGCTAATAAGTTCCATGGCAACGGCAACGACGAGCACGGTGGATTGGAAGCTGATCTGGGCGCAGCGCGGCTTCCGCTTTTTCTTTTTTGCGATGTTCGTTTCGCTCTTCGGCAGCGGGATGAACTTCGCGGGTGTGAGCTGGTACATCCTTGCGGCGACGCATTCGACGGTGAAAGTCAGCTTGCAGGTCATCGTCATGACCCTCCCCGGCCTATTCGTGCCGTTCCTCGGGGGCGTACTCATCGATCGCCTTGACCGGCGCTACCTCGGCGTCCTCCTCGATCTCACGCGCGGCGTTTTCGTTCTCGCCACAGCTTACATCGCATGGCGCGGCCATCTGCAGCTCTGGCATCTCTACGCCATGACGCTGATCACCGGGACCGGCTCCGCGATGTATTGGGCCACGGTAAACGCGCTTGTGCAGGAAGTGATTCCGACGAGCCAGTTCACCGGCGCGAATGCCGCCGTGCTGGTCGGAGTGCAGAGCGGCATGCTTATCGCCGGCGCTTTCGTCGGCTTCCTCTATAACAGTGCTGGTATCGCAGGAATTCTGGCCATCGACGGCGCAACGTATTTCGTCTCGGCCTACTGCCTGTACCAGGTGCGGCGCGGTTACGTCTCGCCGCGCGAGAGCCAGAAATATCCGCGGGAATATAACGAAGCCACGGAAGCGACCGCCGAGGCCCTGGAAAGCGGCGGGAATCCCGAGGTCGCAGAAGCAGGACTCTCCCTAGCCGTCTACGCAGACATGAAGGAAGGCTTCGCATATCTGCGAGAGCAGCCGGTCGTGCTGGCGCTGGGCATCACGCATTCGATCATGATGGCCGGCGTAGTGAGCGCGAACGTCGTTCTTGTGGCGCTGGCAAACGACATTCTTCACGCTGGCGCGCGCGGCCTCGGTTTCTTGGAAGCCGGCTGGGCCACGGGCGCAATCATCGGCGGTCTGATTGCCAGCCAGCTTCCGCGGCGGCTGCGCATGCCGCTCTATGTTGCGGTGTGCGCCGGCCTCGCGGCAGGCCACATGGCCGCGCCGTTCGTGGCGTTTGTCGCGGGCGCCGTAACAATGCAGATCGTCTTCGGATTCTGCCGCGCGCTGGGCGGAGTGGTGGCGCAATCTTCGCTGATGAGCATCGTGCCGCGGCATTTTATGGGGCGGACGCAATCCGCAATGGCGATCCTGACGACCGTGGTGCAACTGCTCATGAGTGTCGCGCTGGGCTGGGTGGCGCAAGGCGCGGGACTTATCGCAGGGTACGCGCTGCTGGCGCTGCTCTACACTGGCGCCACAGTCTCCGCCATTCGCGCGCGCCAAGTCTTGCGTTAAGCTGCTCGAATCGCTATCACGGCGGCAGTTCGGAGGTATTGCGTGCCTTCGTATTACGTGATTCTCGAACGAGAAATCCCCGGCTTTGACGTCTATGTGAACGGCCACGCGCTCTCGAACGAAAGTAACCGTATCGAACGACTGGCGAAACAGATCGGGGTGAAACCTCTTCTGAGTTTTTTCAGTGTGAGTCAGGGAGATCTGACTTCACTTCTGGATGGTGCACCCCCCGCGGATTTGGACATCCAGAGCGAGAAAGAACAATGGTTCCATGCGGAAGATGGACTGAAGACAGTGCGTGCGCTGATGGATCATCTTAAGAAAACGCAGTCTACGGAGGAAGGGCAACTAATAAATGAACTTCGGGAATTTGAACGCGTGCTCGTTGCCGCGCACCAACAGAACATTGGCTGGCATCTGGGAATTGACTATTAAGGATCCTGAAGTTCGGCGCGTCGCAGAAGAGACTGGTCTCTGCATGTGAGGTAGCTCATGGAAATTCGAACGATTCAGCCGTTTCTGCACTATTTCGGGAATGTCCGCGAGCGCACCATGCGTGTGGCGCGCTGCATTCCTGCGGACAAACTGGACTGGACGTATGCGCCGGGAAAATTCACGCTCGGCGATTTGCTGCGGCACATCGCCGTGGCGGAGCGCTTTATGTGGGCCGAAAACTTGCAGGGACGCACGAGCCGCTATACCTCGCACGGAAAGGAATTGGCGGACGGCTATGAAAACGTGATGGCTTTCATGCAGCGGCTGCACGCGGAATCGATCGAGATCTTCGCAAAGCTAAGCGATGAAGAACTGCAGCGCAGGTGCGAGACGCCCGACGGAGCGCACATCACGAAATGGAAATGGCTGCGGCTGATGCCCGAGCATGAAATCCATCACCGCGGCCAGATCTATCTCTATCTCAGCATGCTCGGCGTGCCCACACCGCCGCTCTATGGACTTACCTCGGAAGAAGTGCGCGCCCGCAGCAGCGCGGAGTAAACTTCGCGAAAAGAATTTCAGGCGGGCCCGGCGGCTGGTTTTTCCGGAGCGGCAAGCGGAGGGGCTTTCCCTCCAAGGAGGTCGACCGCGGCCTGGTAGAGTTTCGCGCGCAGCTGGTAGCGTTCATTCGCCTTGGTGATGTAGCGCACGGCAATCTCCACTCCGCCGACCACCGGCTTCACGTTGATGGCGGGCGCGGCGGATAGCGCGCTCATGTCGCGCGAACTCGCCGCGCTCTTCCATTCTTCCTCGGCCAGCTTGCCGCTTTCGGATGTCGCTTCCACCACTTTCTTTTGAATCGCATCGATGACCGGATAGGGATCCTGGCCGGTCGGAAGTACGATCTGCAATTCATCCCACATCCACTGCCCGGAGGTCGAGAAATTGAAATAGTGGCCTTCGATGGCATAGCTGTTCGTAAACGTCACGCGCCGCCCCGTGGGGTGGCCGGAATCGGTCCAGTTGCCGGTCTCCAGCAAAACGGTGTGAAACATTCCAAGCTCGACCACTTCGCCGGTCACGCCGTTGATTTCCACCCAATCGCCAAGGCGAATGCCGTTCTTGCCCATGAGCACGAACCAGCCGAGGAAACCCACGATGAAGTCTTTCAGCGCCACGGTAAGGCCCGCGCCCGCAAGTCCCAGAATCGTTCCAAGCTGGCTCGGCGGCCCGAAAATCACCAGCAGAATGAAGAGCACCGCGGCCACTTGCACCGATACGCGCGTCAGCGTGCGCATCGTTTCAACTTGCCTGCGGTCCAGGGAGGTCTTGCCGAGCACTCGTTCGAGCCAGCTATCGAAGAAGATTCCAATCAGCAAAATTACAAGAATAAAACTCAGCCCGATCAGCGCGCCATGCACCACGGTTCTTTGCTCCGCCGCGATGACTTCGATCCATTTGCCGTAATTCTCGGCAAGCTGTTTCTGATCATCGATGCGCTTACTCAGGGAGGCCAGAGCCTTTGCATCCGATGAGCGCCGCTTTGTGGCCTCAATAAGCGCCGCCGACTCTTCACGGTTAAGCTTTGCACGCGGACTGTTGTGTGCCTCCGCTTGTCCAGGGTTGGTCTGCTCTTCGACCGGGAATGGTTTTGTCTTATTTGCGGCGATCTGCGCTTCCCGCGCATCATGCCTTGCCGAGAAAAAAGTGGCAGCGGATTCCGCCTCGCGCTTGGCCTGCCACAATAACAATTGTTTTTGATGGAGCACCAACCATTGCTGAAACCGGTGAATCAGGCCGGTCCGGTCGACGGTATTGCTGACTGCAACATGGGTGGTATCCGCGGAATGCGAAGCGGCCTCGTGCTCTTCGACCATTGCCTGGATCCGGCCTTTGGGATCGCCGCCGGCACGGAGCAGATCCTGCTTCGCGTCGTCCACTTCATCCTGATCCAGCTCCATCTGTGCTTTGGCAACATCAAGCTGGTTCTCCAGTACATCCTTCTGCGTTTCGCGGGCTTTTTCGGACGCCGCGGTGAGCCGCGCGACCTCCGCTTTGTCCACTTCGAGGGCTTTCTCCGCGTGCTGCAGCCGCCCTTGTATCTCTTTGGCCTCGGCGCTTAATGCCGGTGGGTGCTCCTCGGCGTCACGAACCGCGGCAGCGAAGGCAAGATCCATTTCGTGATCGGCAATCCGCAGCGCCTCCTCAGCGCAGGTCTTTTCCTCTGTGCTTGTCGGCATCTGCGCGAGCCGCTGCGCGGTTAGCAGGGGTGTTTGATCCACCATGGGCGCCTGCGCCGCTCGGGCAGAGGCGTTCTTGACGTCCATCGGGGGCGCGCTGGCCGGCCTCTCGGTGTGGAACAATCCATAGGCAACGGCGCCCAACAGCACGAGCAGCGCAATCGCGGCAATTTTTTGCTTTATTTTCATCGCTTCCCGTTTTCGAAGATCCAAATCCAAGTCTAGTATGCGACACCCAGAAGAGGTTGATAGTGAAGATATCACACAGGGATGCGTGCAGTGCACCTTGCATTGACTGACTTGAAAAAGTAAGACCGAGGTCTATTGCCGTCGCACCAAATCATCGGTTAGCCTGCAGCCAAGAGGTTTCGATGGACTCGCGGATGCCCAAATTTTTATTCGTTCTGCTGGCGGTTTATGCGGCCGTGCACTTTTCCTCCTACTATCCGCAACTGCCTGATGTTGTGGCCTCGCACTTCAACGCGCGCGGCGTAGCCAACGGCTGGCAAACGAAATCCGCTTTCTTTAGCATGTTTGTTGGGGTGAGTGTTCTTGCGGCCGTGGTTGGATTCGCCATCCCGCGAGTGATCTCGGCGATGCCAGTCGAGTTGGTCAATCTTCCGAATAAACGCCACTGGCTCGTACCCGAACATCTCGCGGAGACAATGGAATTCATGAAAATCTACTTTGCCTGGTTTGGCTGCGCCGTCTTTCTGATTATCCTTCTTACGTTCGACTACGCGATCCAGTCCAATCTGCATCCGCAGAACCGCCCCGATGCTTCCCGCATGTGGTACATCCTCGCCGGATTTTTGTTGTTCACGATTGTCTGGATCGCCGGGCTGTTCCGCCGATTCGGCCGGCCGCCAGCGGACAGTCCCCTCTCCAAATAGAAACGCCCCGATCGGGTCGGGGCGTTCCTATCTTGAGTAGATCCGATTTTTCTAGAGGTAATCCCGCGAAGGGCCCTCGAGGAAGGCGCGCAGCTTGCGCGACCGCGAAGGATGCCGCAACTTGCGCAGCGCCTTGGCTTCGATCTGGCGAATGCGCTCGCGGGTCACGGCGAACGACTGTCCGACCTCTTCGAGCGTGTGCTCGCTCCCGTCGTCCAAACCGAACCGCATCTTGATGACTTTTTCCTCGCGCGGCGTCAGCGTCTTCAACACCGAAGAAGTCTGTTCCTTCAAATTCAAGTTGATGACCGCATCCGACGGCGAAACCACGGCCTTGTCTTCGATGAAGTCGCCGAGATGCGAATCTTCTTCCTCGCCGATCGGCGTTTCCAGTGAAATTGGCTCCTGCGCAATCTTCAGAATCTTGCGCACCTTGGAGACCGGAATGTCCATGCGCTTGGCGATTTCTTCGGAGGTTGGCTCGCGGCCCAGTTCCTGCACCAGCTGGCGGCTGGTGCGCACCAGTTTGTTGATCGTTTCGATCATGTGCACCGGAATGCGGATGGTGCGCGCCTGGTCGGCAATCGCGCGGGTGATGGCCTGGCGAATCCACCACGTCGCATACGTCGAAAACTTATACCCGCGGCGCCATTCGAATTTGTCCACGGCCTTCATCAAGCCGATGTTGCCTTCCTGAATCAGGTCGAGGAACTGCAATCCGCGGTTGGTATATTTCTTGGCGATGGAAACAACCAAGCGCAGGTTGGCTTCGATCAATTCCTTTTTGGCCTGCTCGGCTTCCGCTTCCCCGCGGTGAATGAACGTCAGCGTGCGCTTCAGCTCGGTCAGCCCGACCTCGCTGGCTTCTTCGATGTCTTTCAGTTCGGTGCGGCGCGTCCGCAGTTCTTTGCGCGCTTCCGCTGCTACGTCGCCTTTGGCGACATCGGCGCGGCGTTCCAGGCGTCCGGCCTCGCGCTCGAGCGACTGCAAACGCTCGACCGTACCGCGCATCTTGTCAATCAAACGCTTCTTCTCGAACGGATTGAAATCAATGTCGCGGATGGCGACGGAAATTTCCACGCGCGTCCGCGCTACGTCCCACTTCGCACGGATATATGGCCGTTTCCTAGACTTCAGAGTTTTGTCGAGCTTGGCCGCCTGCTTCAGCGCCGTGTCGTACAGTTTCGCAATCTTGTCGATGTACTTGAGCGTCTGCTTGGTCTTATTGGCGATCTTCTCTTCGGTCAGTTCTTCATCGTCAAACTGCACGATCTCTTTGATGGATCGCACGCCCTTGCGCAGATCGTCGCCCACGGCGATCAGTTCCTTGATGACGATCGGCGAGCGCGTGATGGACTTCATCACCACCAGTTGCCCGCGCTCGATGCGCTTGGCGATGGTGACTTCGCCCTCGCGCGTCAGCAGCGGCACCGTGCCCATTTCCCGCAAATACATGCGCACGGGATCATTGGTCTTTTCCAGCGAACCCGGCGTGAGGTCGAGGTCGCTCCCGCCTTCGTCGGAATGCGCGTCGTCCTTGACGACGGCGTCGCGATCGCTAGCCTCCGCGGAAACTTCCACCGCGCGCGCGGCCTTCGCCGAGGCTTGGTCCTCGTAAATTTCGATGCCGTTCCGTTCAAATGTCGTGAGAAGGTCATCGATCTCTTCCGAGGAATGCACCTCCGCCGGAAGCGAATCGTTTACTTCGTCGTAGAGCAGGTAACCGCGCTCTTTGCCCACGGCAATGAGCTGCTTTACCGCATCATATTTTTCTTCAAGACCTACTGCTGCCACAAAATCCTCCCAAAGTCGAACCGCTGTCCCAAATGCTGCCCGGCATGGCCCGGACTGTGCTTACCGGCAAAGATACAGGCAGGCTGGCGCGCAGGCGCAAACCACGGGGATTTCTCCCGGAAGATCGCTCGCTTTTTTGATTGAAAACCTCTGCGCCGCGCCGCTTGCTCGCCCTCGGCCCCGTGCGTTGCCCGCGTTCCGCACTGTCTGGGGCTGGAAACCTGCCGCTAAACACACCTGTATAGATGCGCGTAACGGCAATTCCGTTTCCCGCGAAACCCTATTACGCTACACGTTTAAGTCCCGCCGCGTCAATGTTTTAATTAGTGGAAATGTGTGGAAGACTGCCAGCCTGCGAGCTGCGCCATCACTTAAGCATGAAATGCCCCGCTTATTTCGCGGCTCGGAAGCTGGAAACCCAGGAGCGCCACGGTCTTTTCCCTTGGCTTTTGATACACTTAGCGTATACTATCAGCTAGGTAAACCCGCGCAATCCTTTCGTGCCATCATCCTGCTTACGGTTTTCCAGGTGTGGACCCCATCAGCGGGCCACGGGCGACCGGTCCATGCGCTCTGTGTAATTCCTTTAGAATCAACATCTCTGAACTGCCCCGTAAGTATTGAGACTAAAGGACTTACGCAGTCTCTAAACTCTTTCGAATCAACAGGGTCGAAAAACCCTGGGTCGCAAACCAAGTCGTGCTGAATTCAAAGGAGTTACCTCAAAAGCTCTGCGTTGCCTGACGTTGAGGGATTTTCATAACGTTTCGCGGGCCGGAGGCCCTAGCAGACACTGACAAAAACCGGGGGAGGGGCTGGCTCTCAGAGCCGAGGTTCACCTTGCCGCTGCGAGCCGCCGCATCAGATCCTGCTTCTTTTCCAGCAGGCCACGCATCTCTGGCGCGGGCGGATTGGCCTCAATGCTGCGCTGGACTTCGGCCAGTTCGTGCTCGGCCTGGCGGTGCTGCAGCGCCTCGATGCAGCTCTGCGCCTCTTCCCAAGTTGGCTCGTTGGCTTCCTCGAACAGGATTTCGTAGAGCAGCCGGCGGTCGCGCTCGTCGAGCACTGCGGCCACCTCGGTGGCCTGCAGCGGCTGGCCCGCCAGGCTGGCGATGACCAATGCCGCGAAGATCTTCTCCGTCTCCAGGCCGTGATAGAGACGGGCATTTTGCAGCTGCTGGGCCAGCTCGTGCCGGAAGCCTTCGGCTTCCGCAAGCATACGAATCAATCGCCGTTCGACCGGTTTGGCGGCGCGGCCCACGAGTTCCGGCTGAGTCTTCACTTCGCTCCGGCGCTCCGAGGCGGCCTTGCTCAGCGCGGCGCGCAGGACGGGCTCGTCCAAACGAAGCTGCTGCGCGATGCGCGTCGCCCATTCGGAGCGCAGAATCCGGTTTGGGATTTTCTGCACGTAGGGCAAAAGAAAATTTACGGCACGCAACTTGCCCTCCCCGGTGGTCAAGTCCATCTGCCGCGCGCGGGCGATCAAGTAATCCACGTACGGCGGGGCTTCCTTCAGCAATTTTAGATACGCGTCTTTGCCCATTTCACGGATGAAGAGATCCGGATCGGCTTTTTTATTTCCCACCGGCGGCAGCGCGAGCACACGCACTTCAAAATCCTGCTCGAGCAGGAGCGCCAGCGATCGTTCGGTGGCCGTCTGCCCGGCCGTGTCGGGGTCGTAATTCACAACCACGCGGCGCGTGAAACGCCCCAGCAATTTGATTTGCGGCTCGGCAAGGCTCGTTCCGCAGCTGGCCACCACGTTGCTGATCCCCGCGCGCGCCACAGCGATGGCGTCCATGTAGCCTTCGACCAGGATCGCGAAGTCCTGTCGCCGGATGCCTTCTTTCGCGCGGTCCATGTGATAGAGCAGGTTGCTCTTCGAATAGATCGGCGTTTCGGGCGAATTCAGATACTTTGGCTGATCGTCGCCCAACGCGCGACAGCCAAACGCGACGATTTTTCCGGACTCGTTTGAAATGGGAAACGTAATGCGCCGCCGGAAACGGTCGAAGAGTCGCCCGCCTTGATCGCGCGAAACAAGTCCCGAATCCACGAGCATTCTTTCGTTGTATTTCGATTTCAACTGGCGCAGCAACAAGTCGCCGCCGCTGGGCGCATATCCGATTCCGAAGCGCGTGATCGTGTCTTTATCCAGTCCGCGATCTTCGAGATACGCGCGCGCGGCTTTTCCTTCCGGCGTGCCCTCAAGCTGTTTTACGAAAAATGTCTGTGCCTCGCGGTGCATCTCCACCAGCACCGACCGCTGCTGATTTTCTTTTCGTTCCCCCGGCGAGTGCTCTTTCGGCCGCGGTATTGAAATCCCACACTTCTCCGCGACGATGCGAATGGCTTCGGGGAATTCACACTTCTCCATCTCCATGACGAAGTTGTAGACGTCCCCGCCCTTGCTACACCCAAAGCAATAGAAAATCTGCTTGATCGGCGAAACCGTGAAGGAGGGAGTCTTCTCTTGATGGAACGGGCAAAGCCCGCTGAAATCCTTCCCGGTCTTCTTCAGGCGGACGTACTCCCCCACCACGCGAATGATGTCCGCCTGCTGTTTCACCTTCTCCGCAAATGATCCAGCTTCTGCCATTCAGTCACGATCATTTATTCGTGTAATCATTTTTATAGACTGTTCCGGCCTTCATGACGAATTTTACATGCTCCAGTATGGTGACGTCTTTCGTTGGGTCTCCGTCCACGGCGATCATGTCCGCGAATTTGCCGGGCTCCAGCATGCCAACCTGGAACTTCGGCCCAAGTAAGTCAGCCGCATTGATCGTGGCGGTCTGAATCGCCGCCAGCGGCGTCATACCCAGTTTTACATAGACGTGGAATTCGCCGGCATTCAGTCCGTGCGGATAAACCGCTGCATCTGTTCCGAACGCAATTCTCACGCCGGCGTCAAACGCCTTCTTCACATTCTTCTGCATGGCTGCGGCCACATCGCGCATTTTTTGCTTCGAATACTCCGGCATGTCGCTGTGCTCCATATTTTTTTCCATGTACTCCCCGAGGAAGAGCGTGGGCACGAGATACGTTCCATTTTTCTTTAGGGTGGCGACCGCAGCGTCATCCATCAGATGGCCGTGCTCAATCGAATCGACACCGGCCTCCGACGCCCAGCGCACGCCCTCCGCGCCATGCGCATGTGCGGCGACTTTGCGCCCCAGCCGGTGCGCATCCGCCACGATGGCTTTCATCTCCTCGAGCGTGAACTGCGAAGCATTCGGGTCATCGCCCTTGGAAAGCACGCCGCCGGTAGCGCAAATCTTGATTACGTCCGCACCGTATTTGATGACTTCCCGAACTTTGTGCTGCACGGCCTCGACGCCGTCGGCCACGCCGTCGCCCTGAAGATGAAACGCGGGCGGCAGCAGATTTTCATCGCAATGCCCGCCGGTAATTCCGAGCGCGGGCCCGGACGCCACCATGCGCGGCCCAATCACATCGCCATCATTGATGGCGTCGCGCAGCGCGATGTCAGCGTAGTCCTTCGCGCCAACGTTGCGCACCGTCGTGAACCCCGCTTCAAGCGTGCGCTTCGCGTTCCTCGCGCCGTGCAAAGCTTCGCGTGCCGTCGAAATCGAGAGCCCCTGGTAGCCGAGCGAGGCCAGATCGAACGTCAGGTGCGTGTGCATATCAATCAGGCCGGGCAGCAACGTAGCGTCCGGAAGATCAATCACGGTGTCGCCTGCTGCGGCGTTGACTTCGCTGGCCGCCGCTATTCGCACGATTTTGTCGCCCTCGATGACGATGGCCTGGTTTGGGCGCAACTCTCCGGTGCGCACGTTGAGCACGCGCCCTGGATGAACCACAGTCCTCTTTGGGGCCGCCATCTGCGCGCCGACGGATGACGCCGTTCCTGCGAGCAGGAACAGCGCGACACCGAAAACCACCAGCAGCCGCTTCGTTTTATGCGCCGCTTCTGCTAGCGACGGGGAATTTTGCAGCAATTTCATCGAGGCACCTCGTTGTGAATTGGCAAAAGGAACGCCGGGAGTATACCAAAGCGTGCCGGCTCGCACCCGTTCTCGACACGGGGACGGTGGAAATCTATTTTCTAATCTCGATATTTCCAGTTTCGATTTTCGAGTTTCCAACTTTTATTTTTGGAGTTCGACGAGGGTGATGGCTTTCCCGCCGCGATCCTCCGACGCAAAGGAATGTCTCTCCACCAGCGGATGCGAGGAGAGAAACTGTGAAATGCCTTTGCGAAGCGCACCGGTTCCGTGACCGTGTATGACCCTTACTTGCGCTCGGTGTGCCAGCGCCGCTTCATCCAGAAATTTATCGAGGCGGTCAGTCGCTTCTTCCACAGTCATGCCGATCAGGTTGATTTCATCGGTGGCCGCGCCTTCACCGCCCTGTGCGGTCACCGTTACCCTCTGCAGTTTTGTGGCAGGCGCGGCGGATTTCGATACCGGCGCCTCTGCCTCGACGCTGGCGATTTCGTCGATGGCCACTTTCATACGCAGCGGCCCGGCTTCGATTTCCGCGGAGGAGCCGTCAATGCGGCGCAGCACCACGGGCTTGCTGAACCCGCGCACGCGAACCCGCGCGCCGGGCTGCAAGCGGTCCGCGGTGACTGCCTCTCGCGAAGCGGAATGAGTGCCCAAGTCAGCTTGCGAATCGGAAATCGCCTGCACGACTGCGGCATTCAGCTCGTCGCGCGCTTCGGCGCGCACGTCCTGCACTTTGCGCCGCGCGGATTTTTCCATCGGTCCGCGCAGCTCGCGTTCTTTTACGGCCTCGAGGACGCGCGCGACGTTTTCGTCGAACCGCTTTTGCATCTCCGCAAATTGTGATTCCAGTTCGCGGATGCGTTTCTGCTGCCGCTCGACCCACTCGGTCCGCAGTTTTTTGCGTTCTTCTTCCAGCGCGTGCCGCTCGCCGGTCATCTGCTGCTGCAGGCGGTCAAGTTCGTCGCGAGTGCGATGCAAATAAGCGATCAAGTCCGCGGCCTCGCGTGACTCCGGCGCAAGCAACGACCGCGCGCGGTCGATGATCCCGGCGGCGATGCCCAGCCGTTGCGCGATGGCGATTCCGCTCGAGCCGCCGGGGACGCCGACCATCAAACGGTACGTTGGCCGCAGATTCACGTCGTCGAATTCCACCGCGGCGTTCACCACGCCCGGTGTCGTCGAGGCGTACGTCTTCAGCCGGTCGTGATGCGTTGTTGCCAGCACGATGCAATTCTTGGCGCGAAACTCATCCAGCAGCGCGACCGCCAGCGCCGCGCCTTCTTCCGGCGCCGTTCCCGTGCCCATTTCATCCACCAACACGAGCGACTGCGGCGTGGCTGCTTCCAGCATGGCCTTCAAATTCAGCATGTGCGCGGAAAACGTGGACAAATCCGCGGCGATCGATTGCTCGTCGCCGATGTCCACCAGCACGCGATCGAACAACGGCAGGACCGCGCGTTGCGCCGCCACCGGAATTCCTGCCTGTGCCGCCAGCGCCGCCATTCCTGTTGTTTTCAGCGCCACAGTTTTTCCGCCGGTGTTGGGCCCGCTGATAACCAGCACGCGCTCTTCTTGGCCAAGCGACAGCGTCATGGGCACGATGGCGCGATTTTCCTTGCGAAGTTTGTCTTCGAGTACCGGATGGCGCGCGCGTTCCAAACGCAATTCGCTGGTTTCAGAAAATTCCGGAATCGCAGCGTCGAATTCCTGCGCGAATCGCGCGCGCGCGAAAACACCGTCGAGTTCCGCAATCGTTCCGGCCGCGGCGAGGAGTGGACCACGCACCTCCTGCAACGTGTCAGTGAGTTCGCGCAAGATGCGCAGAATTTCTGCCGCTTCATCTTCGGCGAGTTGCACGAGCTGGTTGTTCGCTTCGACGGTTTCGAACGGCTCCATGAAAACGGTCTGGCCCGTCGCGCTCGCGCCGTGCACGACTCCCGGAACATTCCGCCGATGCTCCGCCCGCACCGGAATGACGAATCGCTCGTTCCGCAGCGTAACGTAGTCTTCTCCGGCTTCCACATTCCGCGATCGTAGAATCTGTTTCAGTGTTTTCTGGATGGAATCACGCGTTTGGGTGATGCTGGCGCGAATCCGCCGTAGAACCGTTGATGCGTCATCGCTGATTTCGCCGTTTGGCAGAACGCACCGGCGAATGGCCGCGTGCACGTCGCGAAAATCAGCTAGCGATACGGCCCGCGCCGCCAACAATGGAAACCTCGCCGCTTCTTCGCGAAATTGCTGGCGTAGCCAACCCGCAGTTTCCAGCAGCGAGCCGGCATCGAGAAACTCTTTCGGCTCGAGTACTACACCGGGCCCTTCCAACCGTTCGAGCCAGCCTTCCGGATCCGAAAGCGCGCCGAATCCCAATTCGCGCCCGGCGCGCAGCCACTCTCGCGCTTCACAAATGAGCGCGAACGCAGATTCCAACGCGGCCCGCTCGGTTCTCGGCTCAAGTGCATTAATGGCCCGCCGCCCCGGCGCACACGTCGTCCGCAGCCGCAGCAATTCACGCAGCTTGTCGAATTCCAGGACGTCTTGCGCCGTGCGTGACATCGTTATGCCTGCTTCAGTTTTCCGGCGAGATGACCGGCTGCATCGCCCGCGGTTGCTGCCACGTGCACAAGGCGTTCGTTCGCTTCGCCCCATGGGCCCGGATGCCCAAGTTCCACTTCACGGACGCGCTCCAGAACGGGCTCCCAGAAATTGCCGAGTACCGCGAACGGCTTTCCGGTCATTACCGATTTATTGAGCATCTCCCAGACCACAGCAAGTTCCACCAGCGTGCCGGTGCCGCCCTTGCACGCCACAAAACCGTTCGCCAGGCGGATCAATTCGAACAGCCGTTCTTCCCACGTTTTCTTGCGGACTTCGACATCTATCCACGAATTGGTTTTCGCGGTTTTGAAGAACTCCGCCGTCACGCCGTACGTTTTTCCGCCACTCTCTTTCGCGCCGCGCGATACGGCTTCCATCACCCCGGCGTAGCCGCCGCTGCAGACAGCGAATCCGTGCTTCGCCAAAGCGCGCCCGAGCACGCGCGCTTCCTCATACTCCCCGTCGCCTTCGCGCGGGCGCGAACTTCCGAAAACGGTGACAATCAATTCCTCGCTCATCCTGTGCTCCGCGTCTCACTTGGGATGTTTGTGATCTTGCCCGCGTTTTGCGGGCGCAACGTTGAATTCTTCCAGCATGGCCACGCACAAGCCATTCAGCGCATCCGCGGCTTCGTGGCTCTTCCCGCCTTGATTGTTGCTCAAGAACGAAAAAATCAGGCGGCGTCCCCCGGGCGTCTCTGCAAATCCTGACAGCGTTCGAACGTGCTCAACCGAACCGGTCTTGGCATGTATACGCCCCGTGGCGGGCGTGTTTTTCATTCTGTCTTCCAGCGTGCCGTCCATCCCCGCCACGGGCAGCGAAGAGTAGTACACCTCGAACCAGGGTTGCTTCTGCGTGAACGAAAGTAGATTCACGACGGCCCGCGGCGTCACGAGATCGTGTCGCGAAAGGCCGGACGCGTCGGTTTGAATCACATCGCCTGCGGCGATTCCCGCAGCGGCGTAAAAATCCGCGGGAATTTTCATCAAGTCATCCGGCGTATTCCACATGCCATTCTGACGGGCCACGGTCCGCAGGAGCATTTCGGTGTGCAGATTCTGGCTGATCTTGTTGACGAGTTTTACGGAGTCGCCCAGCGGGACCGAGACATGCTCCGCAAGAACGATTGGATCGTCTGACATTCTCGCAGAGTCGTGCCGCGCTCTTGTGGCGCCAACCACCGTGATTCCGCGCTCTTCCAGCAAATGCTTCAGCGTAGCCGCAGCGTGTTGCGCCGGATCCTCGATCGCCAGCACCAGTTTCCGCGACGTGCTCCGGGCCGGCAGCGTGCCCTTCACAACGACGAGATGCGAGCCGGGCTCGCGCTTCAGCGTCAAATCCGATTTTACGTCCGCCGCGGAAGTGAGGACATCGTTCTCCACTATAAAATCCTGCGTCGCTGGACTTACGGCAGCCTGTACCGGTGAACCTGCTTGCTCTCCGGGCGTGAGCGTGAGCGTCACGGTGTTGTCGTCGACGACGATGGCGGAAATCGCGGCACCGTACTCCCACACCATGTCGTCAATTTCCCAGCCGTTGGGATAACTCTCCCTCGGAAAGTAACTATCGTCGCCAACCACGTCGCCGGAGATTTGCTTCACGCCCTTCCTTACCAGCGCGTCGGCCAGTTCGGCGAGCGCTTTTTCCGGCGGGCCGTCAAACTCTTCTTTCAGCTCATACGGGAACTTGCGGTTCGAAAGATTTGGATCGCCGCGTCCCACGAGCACCAGATCGCTGTTCAGTACTCCATCGTTCGAAATCGTTCCGCGCGTTTCCAGCGTGGTGTGAAACCGGAATTCCGGTCCGAGCTTTGCCAGCGCCAGAGCCGTAGTGAAAAGTTTGAGATTCGAAGCCGGCAGGAAAAGCTTGTCTGCATTCTGTTCGTACAGCGTCTCGCTGCTTTCCGCATCGGCAATCAATATTCCCCATTCCCCCTTGCTCACAGTCGGTTCGGCAAGCAATGCTTCCGCCCGGGCCGCAAATTTCTGGGATGCCTTCCTGGCGGAAATACTTTGCTTTTTCTCGCTGCAACACGCGCTGTTGCTCTTCACGCTTGACTGCGCGGTCAGCCGCGGCGGTCCGCTGGCGAGCAGGAACGCTGCGCCGGTCAGAATCATCGCCGAACACCGCTTCGCCAGATTCTCAATCATCATGTTTCGCTCGCACGGAAAATCGTCCAGGAAAAGTATAGTCGAAAGGCAACACAATGCGTCTGCCGCGTCTTACGCAAGGAACGAACTGCACTGTCCGGCGCGTTTCACGCGGCCGCGTATTGCGCCCAACCAATTAGCACTCTATGATGTGTTGGCCCAGCAAACTTCGAAGAGGTGAATCGTGAGTAATCGAATAATTTCCAGTCTTATGGCCCTGGCGTTGATCGCTCTGCCGCTCTCCGCCGAGGGGGACAAAAAGGAAGCGGACCGGCTAGAGAACTGCGGGACGGTGATTAAAGAAATCATGGACATTCCCGAAGACATTCCCCAGGACCTGGTTGACAAAACGGAATGCATCATTGTCTACCCGTCCGTCCTCAAGGCCGCGTTTATCGTCGGCGGAAGCTACGGCCGCGGCGCCATGACCTGCCGAAGTGGTGAACATTTTACAGGTCCCTGGAGCGCACCGACCATGATGGCCCTGGAAGGCGGCAGCATCGGCTTCCAGATCGGTGGCCAGGCCACGGATTTCGTGTTGCTGGTCATGAATCCGCGCGGCGCTCGAGCCATCTTGAGCAGCAAGGTGAAGCTTGGCGCCGACGCGTCCGCGGCAGCAGGTCCAAAGGGGCGCACGGCTAATGCCTCCACCGACGCTACCCTGCGCGCCGAGGTTCTGAGCTATTCTCGCGCCCGAGGACTCTTCGCCGGAGTCTCGCTGGAAGGCTCAACGGTACGACCCGACAACGACGGTAATGAACGCGTATACGGCAAGAAAGTGGAAGCAGAGTCCATCGTGTTCAAGGGCGCAGTCGCGGTTCCTCCCCCCGCGCAAAAAATGATTGCCTATTTGAATCAGAAGTCACCCAAAAACTTGTCGGACCCCAACTCTCTGAAAGAATAGTTTCAGGAACAACGCGTTTCTCGAAACACCCCGGACACCACCGGGGTGTTTTCGTTTTGGCGGCCCGTAACTACACTCCGGACTTGTTCGTATTCAAAATGAAAGTGCTTGACAACGGTCGAAATCTGACCTATAGTCATAGATGAGTAGTAGTCACCATGCCTCGTCATCCCAAATCGCCCGCTCGGACTCGCCTCTCCACGCGTACGCCTGCCTTGGACCGCCGTCAGCGCCGGAGTGCGGAAATCCGCGAACGGCTCTTCCACGCTGCTTTGGATCTCTTTGCAAAGAAAGGCTTTGCCGAGACTACCGTGGAGGACATCACGGAAGCTGCCGACCTCGGCAAGGGCACTTTTTTCAATTATTTCCCCAGCAAGGATCACATCCTCCTGGCGTTCGGGGAAATGCAGCTCGCCAAGCTGGAAGCGGCTATCGAAATGGCGCGCCAAGCCGGCACGCCAATGTCCGAGTTTCTGCGCGGGCTCGGCGTACGCATGACGCAGGAGCCCGTGCGTAACCCGGCGATCGTACGCGCGCTGCTCCAGGCGTATCTTTCGACCACGCCCGTTCGCGAGGCCATGCTCGATCTGCAGAAGCGCGTCCACGCTCTGCACACCCAGATGATTCAGCTCGGACAAGATCGCGGGGAGATTCGCAAGGATCTGCCCGCCACTGAGCTCGCGCTGGTTTTCCGCCAAACCATTTTCGGCGCGCTCTTGATCTGGTCGCTCTATGGAGACGCCACGCTGAACGCCCGCATCGAAGCATCTTTCAACGTGCTTTGGACGGGGCTGGCGCCGCGTGAACAATCCGCGCCGCCCTCGCTAATTTCAGCCTTAAGGCCGGGAGAGTAGTTCCATGAATCGCAAACGCATTCTCATCATCATTGTCGCCGTCGTGGCGCTGGCCGCCACCGCGCTGTATGCCGGCTGGTTCCATCGCGACAATTCTCTGCAGGGCTCCGGCACCGTGGAAGCGCGCGACATTCGCGTGGGCTCCAAAATCGGAGGACGAATTGACAAGGTTCTCGTTCGCGAAGGCGACTCCGTGCAGCCGGGGCAAGTGCTGATCACGTTCGACGACAAAGAATTGCAAGCGGCTTTGCAACAATCCCGCGCCGGCGCTGAAAAAGCGCAGCGCGGCTATCGGCCCGAAGAAATCGCCGAAGCGCGCGCCGCGGCAGCGCAGGCCAAGGCCGACTACGAGATGAAAAGGAATGGTTACCGCAAGGAAGATATTGACGCCGCGCAAGCCGATCTCGATCGCGCGCAGGCCGATGAAGTGCGTACGCACCTTGATTTCGACCGCTACGAAGCGCTGTCGAAAAAAGATCTGGTCTCCAAGCAGCAACGCGATACCGCCGAAGCAAATTGGAAAGTCGCCGTGGCGCAGCGGGAGAACGCGCAGCAGAAACTTGATATGCTTCATCACGGCTATCGCTCGGAAGAAATCGCCTCCGCGGAAGCGCATTATCATCAGGCGCAAGCGACTCTGGACAAGCTGGAGCACGGCAATCGCTGGGAAGACGTCGACCTGGCAAAAGCGGGTTACGCCTACGACGAAGCGCGATTCCGCGAGCGCCAGGTCGTCGCTCCCTCCGCTGCGACCGTGGAAGTTCTCGACGTGCGCCCCGGCGACCTGATTGCTCCGAATACGCCAGTGGCGACGCTGCTCGAACGTGATCAGATCTATGTCCGAATTTACATTCCGGAAACGGAAATTGGGCTGGTGAAGATCGGAGAGAAGGCGGAAGTCCGCGTGGATTCCTTCGCGAAGCAAGTCTTCGACGGTGTGGTCGAACAGATCAACCAGCAGGCGGAATTCCTGCCGCGCAACGTGCAGACCCGCGAGGAACGCATACACCAGGTGTTTGGGGTGAAGATTCGCATCAACGATCCGGCCGGGCGCGTGCTTGCCGGCATGGCGGCGGACGTGAAACTCAAAGAGGGAAATTGAGCTGATGGCTAGCGCGACGAACAATCCCGTCGAAGCCGCCATCTCCGCTGAACATCTGGTCCGGCGTTTCGGCAAGTTTACTGCTGTCAACGACGTGAGCTTTCGCGTGGAAAAAGGGGAAATTTTCGGCTTCCTCGGGCCCAACGGCAGCGGAAAAACTACCGTCATCAAAATGCTCACGGGCCTCTTGCCGCTCAGTGAGGGATCGGCATACGTGGAAGGGCTCGACGTTCGTACGGATTCCGAAGCCATCCGCGAACGCATCGGATACATGTCGCAGAACTTCAGTCTTTATTTCGACCTCACGGTTGCGGAAAACCTGCAATTTTACGGACGCGTTTACGGCCTCGACCCTGCGAGGCTAAAACGTCGCCTTGACGAAATCGTTGAGCTCAACGGCCTTGGGCCATATCTGAGCCGCTTGTCCGCGCAACTGTCCGGCGGATGGAAGCAGCGGCTGGCGCTTGGCTGCGCTATGTTGCATGAGCCCAGGCTTCTCTTTCTCGACGAACCTACTGCCGGGATCGATCCGGTCGCGCGGCGCCAGCTCTGGGATCTGCTGTTCGAACTCTCGGGACACGGCATCACGTTTTTCGTCACAACGCACTACATGGATGAAGCCGAGCGTTGCAGCCACGTCGCTTACATTTATTACGGCAAGATCATCGCCGACGGAACTCCCAACTCGCTCCGGGAGCTCCCTGACGTTCAGCCACCCGGCACCATGCGCATCGAAATCAGCACTCCGGAAGTCACGCGCGCGCTTCGTTTCGCGCGCCAGATTCCGGGCATCCGCAGCGCCACGATCTTTGGACAATCCATCCATGCGCTCGTCGAAGACCATTTCAATCTTGACGGTCTTCGTGAACAGCTTTTGAAGAACGGCATCGCCGTCGCGGAGATTCGTCCGCTAGCGCCCAGCCTCGAGGATGTCTTCGTCGAACTCACCAATAAACATCAGGCGCTGTTGGAGACAACGCGTGTTTGATTTATTCCGCGGGTTCGGCGCCATTTTCTACAAGGAAGCACTGCACGTGCGGCGCGATGCGGGAACTCTCTTTTTCTCGCTGACCATGCCGCTGCTGCAGATGTTTCTCCTCGGCTTCGGCGTGGATACAAACATTCGGCAGATCAATACGGTCGTTTACAACGCGGATGGCCGACGCGAGAGTCGCGAGTTGATCGACCGCATGAAAAACTCCGACACATTTCACGTCATTCGCTATGTTGAAAATGACCACGATCTAAACGACCTCATTATCTCGGGAAATGCACGCGTGGGCATCAAAGTGCCTGTCGATTACTCCGACCGGCTGATCCACAACATGAGCGCGCAGGTTCTCGTTCTGATCGATGGCTCGGATTCCTCCGTCGCCGGCCAAGCCATCAACGTGACTACCGCCATTGGCCTCGACGAATCCCTCCGCCGCGTTCTGCAGGACCGTTCCACGTTTGCCGTGGAGATGCGTCCCAAGCTGCTCTTCAATCCGGATTCGCGTTCCCCGAATTTCTTTCTTCCCGGGCTGACGGCTATCATGCTTCTGAACGTGACCACCTTTCTCACGGCGTTTTCCATCGTCCGCGAAAAAGAGCGCGGCACCCTCGAACAGCTCTTCGTCACGCCGGTCCGTCCGTACGGACTTCTGCTCGGCAAATTGCTTCCTTACCTGGGCATCGGCTTTTTCGAGCTTTGCTTGATTCTCACGTTTATGCGCTTCCTCTTCAGGGTCCCCATTCATGGGAGTGTCTTGCTGCTCGCCCTTCTCGCGCTGCCGTATCTCTTCGCGGCACTGTCGCTGGGTATTCTTATCTCCAGCAAGGCGAATTCGCAGGCGGAGGCCATGCAGCTCGCATTTCTACCGATTCTGCCGAGCGTTTTCTTTTCCGGGTATATTTTCCCGCGCGAAACCATGCCGGCCATCTTCAAGCCCATCAGCTACATGATTCCCGCCACGTATTTCATCAACATCACCCGCGGCGTCATTCTGCGCGGGGCCGGCATCAAGCATCTGTGGACCGATGGCCTGGCGCTTTGCATCATCGGTACGATCCTCCTGGTGATCGCTGCACGCCGCTTCCAGAAAAAAGTCATCATGGCGTAGCGATTCCTCCCCGTGTCGGGGTCGGCGGCTTTGCGAATCCACCAAAGGGAATAACGGCCAGCCGCAGATTTTGCCAAGGAGATTCCGCTTGGACCAAGACTATCAAGCGGTTGAACGAATGGACGCCCAATGCTGCATAGCTGGCGGTGGTCCCGCCGGCGTAGTTTTGGGTTTTTTGCTTGCCCGAGCAGGCGTCGAAACCATCGTTCTCGAAAAGCACGGCGATTTTCTGCGAGATTTTCGCGGGGATACGATTCACCCTGCAACGCTCGAAGTCATGCACGAGCTTGGATTGCTCGAAGATCTCCTTCGGCGGCCTCATCAGGAATATCCCCATGTGCGCGCCAAGTTCGGCGACGTTGCCGTCAAAGTCGCGGATTTTGCGCACCTGCCTACCCATTGCAAGTTCATTGCTCTGATGCCGCAATGGGATTTCCTGAACTTCCTCTCCGAACAGGGGCGCCGCTATCCAGGCTTTCACCTGAAAATGAACCGTGAGGTGAGCGAGCTTCTGGAGGAAAATGGGAACGTGATCGGTGTGAAAGGAAAGTCATCGGGTGGGCCTTTCGAAGTGCGCGCCCGCTTAACGATCGGAGCGGATGGCCGTCATTCCATCGTGCGCGAAAAAGCTGGTTTACAAGTCAACGATCTCGGCGCCCCGATCGATGTTCTCTGGATGCGCCTCTCCAAGCAGTCCAGCGACGAGGACTTGACCCTTGGCTACTTTAAGACAGGTACGATTCTCGTTACGATTAACCGCGGTGAGTACTGGCAGTGTGCGCGTGTAATTCCTAAAGGGGCTTTCGATCAAATCCGTCAGCAGGGCCTCCCAGCGTTCCGTGAGGAAATTGTGGAAATCGCGCCGTTTTTCCATGACCGCGTCGCCGAACTGAACGATTGGAGCAACATCAAGCTGCTCTCCGTAGCTGTCGATCGCCTGCACCGGTGGTTTCGGCCCGGGCTCCTATGCATCGGCGATTCGGCCCACGCGATGTCTCCGATAGGAGGTGTCGGTATTAATCTCGCGATCCAGGATGCCGTTGCCGCAGCCAACATTCTGGTTGAGCCATTGTTGCAGGGGAGAATCACCGCGGAACACTTGTCAAAAATCCAGCAGCGCCGTGAGCTACCCACCCGCCTGACGCAGTCCTTTCAAGTCCAGGCTCACAACCGCTTCCTGGATCCATTGCTAAAGGGTCAAATGAATCTGCAACGGCCGCCGCTCGCTGCTAAGCTTTTGCGCAAATTCCCCATCCTTCGCAGGATCCCGGCTCGGTTGATTGGCATGGGATTTCGCCCCGAGCACGTGAAAACGCTGGAGATGGATTGCTCGAAATAGCTCATTTATAAGACTTTACGTGTCCTCCGCTGTTCTGCCAAAACGGCAGTTTTCTTCCCCCCTTGACATCTGACATCTAAATGATATCATTTCGATATGGTCCTCGCGCTTCGGACGAAAGGATGCTTCGATGAACACCAATCAATCGACAATCAGCCAAGAGCGGGTGGCATTTGCTCCGAGTGGCTGGATGATGCTACCCACTTTGCTTGTGCTTCTCGTGGGCGATATAGCTCTCCTGATTTTCGCAATTAAGGATGGAGCAGAGACTACCGGGCAGCCCCATTTTGGTCTGCTCATTCCCAGCATTCTGGTTTTACCCGTCTTGATCCTTTTGTTGACGGGCTTTTATACGCTGCAGCCGAATGAAGCACGCGTGCTCCTGCTATTTGGCGATTACAAAGGGACGGTTCGCACGAGCGGATTCCACTGGGGCAATCCGTTCTATAGCAACGGGCCGGGACAGCCGGGCTTGCTGGCTCAGGCCGCAGCAATGCAGAGTGCGATGCAAGGCAAAGTCGCGGGCACAAAGGCCGGCAGCGGTGCGGGCGGGCAAAAAACCATGGGCCGAAACAAGATCTCCCTGCGCGCGCGAACGCTCAATGGCGACAAATTGAAGGTCAACGACAAGCGCGGCAATCCTATCGAAATCGCCGCCGTGGTGGTCTGGCGCGTGGGAGACACCGCTCAAGCGACATTTGACGTGGACAACTATGAGAACTACGTGTCCACGCAAAGCGAATCGGCGCTGCGCCATCTGGCGAGCCTGTATGCCTATGATTACGGCGAGGAGCATGAAATCACTCTTCTCAGCAATCTCGGCGAAGTCTCCCAGGCACTGCGCGCTGAACTGCAGGAGCGTCTGGCCAAAGCGGGTGTCACCGTGGACGAGGCGCGCCTGACGCACCTGGCCTATGCGCAGGAAATCGCCCAGGCCATGCTGCGCCGGCAGCAAGCAGAAGCCGTCATCGCGGCGCGGCAGAAGATCGTGCATGGCGCCGTCAGCATGGTGGACATGGCGCTCAAGGAGCTCGCCGACAAGCATGTCGTCGTGCTCGACGACGAGCGCAAAGCCGCCATGGTCAGCAATCTCATGGTTGTCCTTTGCGGTGAATCCGAAATCCATCCGGTGATCAACACCGGCACGCTGTACAACTGATCGGCAGGGATGATGGAACGAAAGTCATTCCTTTTACGCATCGATCCTGCGCTCTGGGCGGACATTGAAGCCTGGGCGCAGGACGAATTGCGAAGCGTCAACAGCCAGATCGAGTATCTCCTTCGTCAAGCCGTCCAGAAAAGGAAAGGAAGCAAGCCGCAACCACACCCGCCCTATCCCGAGATGCCGTCGGTCGAATCTTAGTCAACTTGCAAGGCGTTTTTTGTATTTTCTTTCGTCGCGGCGTATTCTGCTGGATTGTTTGCTGCTCAGGGGAGATTCCGTGTCCTGTCCGATCTGTGAGAAGCGCAAAGCCGAACGCTTTTGCCCGGCCAAGGGCGAGAAGATTTGCGCCGTGTGCTGCGGCACCGAGCGCGAAGTCAGCATTGATTGCCCGTCGGACTGCGCTTATCTCGTCGCGGGGCACCGCTACGAAAACGAGCATCAGCGCGCGCTTCCGGCGGACACTCCTTTACTTGATGAGAAAATCCCGCAGGACATTGTGTACACGCACCAGCAGCTCATGTCCGCGCTGGCGTTTTCCATCGCCAAATTCTGTTCGGTTCAGCCTGCGGCCACCGACCCCGATGTCCTCGAGGCTCTTCAGGCCCTCGCGCAGACTTACAAGACGTTAAGCTCCGGCATCATCTACGAGAAACCGCCGGACGCACCGCTGCCGCGCGAATTGTACGCCGCGCTGATTGCCTTGCTCAGCGAAGTCAAGAAACAGCAAGCCGAGCGCGCCAATGCTGCGGCCTGGAAAGATTCTGAAATTTTTTATCTGCTTGTTTTTCTCTACCGCATGGGTTGGCTGCGCACCAACGGGCGGCCGCGCTCGCGCCGTTTTATCGAATTCCTTCGCGCGCAATTCCCGCAGGCGCCCGAGCTCAAGCGCGAAGAAACCCGCATTATCGTTCCGTAGGTTTTTGGAGTGCGGGAGCCGGGCTGCCACACTCCAAAAGATTCGCAAGCTCCCAATCCCTATTCCACGAACGCCAGACCGGAATGTCACTATCCCGCGGCGCAAGATTGCATTCGGTCCACTTGTTGGGAAGCGGCTGCGGCGTCCCATGCCAAAGGCAGCTGCGCGAACGGCGGCTTGCGTCTTGCATCAATCCAGGGCCGCGATGCGAAACCAAACTTCTCTCGGATTCGCATCACCCGCTCAGATGCCTTTTTCCGGTACTCCTCCGGTGCGTAGCCGTTTTTCGCGTACCACTGCTCGTACTGCTTCGCCAAGCGCGGAAACTTCTCCCGCACAAACGGAAGAAACTGTTTCGCCGACGCAGGCATCAGAAACAGCACGCCGGAGAAGAACCACTGCGCGCCCGCTTCTCGCGCGGCCGCAGCGACCGCTTCGAGATCGCCGCCGCGGTCCGTGATCCCTGGAATGAGTGGCGAGGCAGAAACCCCCACCGCCAATCCTGCGTCACCCAATTGCTTCACTGCCGCGAGCCGAAGATCCGGCCGTGGCGCACGCGGCTCCAAAAGACGCGCCAGCCCCGGCCGCAGAGTCGTGATGGTGATGTTAATCGCCAAATCCGAACGCAAGGCAATGCGCTGAAGCACATCCATATCGCGTACGATCTGGTTCGACTTCGTAATAATCGAGATGCTCAACCCGTCTCGTTTTGCCAGCTCTTCGAGACACGCGCGCGTGACGCCGTACTCGCGCTCCGCCGGTTGGTACGGATCTGTTGCCGTGCCGATGGCAATGTGATCGGCACGTTCGCCGTCCGATTTCTCCGAGGTGTAGGAATATTTCCGCGAAATGTCATGCGCCAGCAGCGGCGCGGCATCCTTCTTCACATAAATCTTTTTCTCGAACTCAGACCCGTCCAGCTCCATGTATTCGTGGGTGTACCGTGCGTAACAATATTTGCAGGCAAATTCGCAGCCGCGGTAAGGATTGATGGTCCATTCGAACGGCACGCGATTCGAATCGCATCGGTTGAGGATGGACTTCACCGGCAAAACAAAATATTCCGGCTTCTCGGCGGAATTCCGCCGCGTCTCCGCCGGCAAGGAAGATGCTGCGAGGCGGGCAATGCCGACCAGCCGCGCGTGAGCGCGTTCCTGGGGTACCGCAGCAACATTTCGGACCGGGCCCGCTGCACGGTTTCGGTTTCCGTGCGCAGCCGAGGACGCCGGGGGGCAATCCGCCGTCGCGCGATCTGAAATGCTGCCGCGTTGATCCGCAACCGGGGCAGGGTCACGAATCACTTGCATTGGGCTTACGTCTTCTGGGCAATCAGGAAAGAGTCCTGCTGTGGTTGGTGAAACGGGGCGACGTTGGACACGAATGCCCCTCGTCGAATCGGAGAGAACTGGAGACATAGCCCACCTCGCAGCACCGTGCGAGTATTTCGCCTTTTGTTCGCCATGTCAAGAACAATCTTCGCCTTTTGTTCGCAGAGAGCCTTCGCCCTCTTGTCCGTTCGTGCTGGTTGCACGTCTCGATACCACGTGTGTGCGCCGACGGCCCAAGCGATTGCCTCCCTCGGCGCCACGGGGTATCCTCGTTTGACCCGGAGGAACCACTTGCGCATCGCCCAGCGAACAAAATGGATGCTTTCCGTCGCCGTTTTTTGCTTCCTTGGGGGATCTCCGCTTATCTGCGGGCAAGCCCCGCCGGCTCAAGCGCCTAAGAAGCTGCCCTCCGGTCCAGCGGCTCCCCAGTCCACACACTATCCGATCCTCATTCTCGCGTTCGGCAACGACCCGGACTGGAGTCTGCGGATTGGTTTAAAGGGACCGGAACGCCTCGACCGTCCCGGCTACCCTCCCATCGCTCTGGACCCGACAGAAGTCACCCACGAAGCCACGGCCGATTCTTGGACCTACCACGCCAAGGATTCCACGACGGGAGCGCTCGTCGCGGTTCATCTCTCGCGCGAGGCCTGTACCGACGCCGCGACCGATCCCGCGAGTATCGCGGCCCCCGCGATGGGAAAATACGCATTCCGCGCCTCCGTGGACCATGCGCAACTCAGCTTCATGAAAGGCTGCGCCCGCATTGCCGCCGAGCTTTTCCCCAAGATCAACAACCAGCCAGACGAAGAAGACGACGCCGATAAAAAGAAGCCGCCCGCCCCAACCATCACGAACTTCAAGAACCCCGTCGCAGTGGCTTATCTGAATTCGGCGGGGGCCGTCGTTTTTAGCCGCGGCACAGCAAAGAGAATTGTCGCGCCAGGCGGGACGGAGCCGGCCGTCTCGCGTGACGGGAAAAAACTGCTGTACACGCGGTCCGATTCAAAGACGGGCCCGGATCGCACTATCGCTCTTTACGATTTTGACTCAGGCAAAACGCAGGAACTGGTTCACGGTTTGGTGCGGCAGGCTTTCTGGTCTCCCGACGGCACGCGCATCGCGTTTCTTAAGGCACAGGATCAATCGTGGCAGGTATGGTCATTTCCTGCCGGCATGCCCGAGGCGGCAGCCATTTTTTCTCCAAAACCCGTCACTTCACTACATGGATGGGTCGACGACCACACCGTTCTCGCGAGTGACATGGAGAACGCCTACTGGCTCACCGTGGACATGCCCCAGCAAATTGTTGCGCTCAAGGATATATATGGTGCCGGCTTTCAAACCATGAGCTCCGATACGATTCGCGTACACCCTCTCAATCCGGACTTACTGCTCGTTTCCGCGGACTACGCGGCCGTTCCGGCCGGCGCTCCCAAAGACGCCATGGGCCTGGCGGCGGGGTTCTTTTTGTACGAAGTGCGCTCCAAGCGCCGCACCATCCTTTCTCCGCCGGACCAATGGGGGCGAGCCGCGGAATGGTCCCGCGACGGCCTCCAGGTCTTCTATACCCGGATCGTTGCCGGAAGCCCTGCCGCGACATTCCGGATCTTCTGGGACGGCACCGGCATGCAACGTTATGTGGGTGGCAATAGCCTTGCCGTTGGCCAGTAAACAGTCTGAAACCATGCACTTGGCTGTGGCTACCTCCCCTACTCGAAGCGCCGGTGAAGACTGGTTCGGCATTATCGGATACGCAGCAAACGCACACTTCCTAAGGGCAGTTTTGCCCATTTCCAGCTATACTTTCAGGATGGGTACTAGTCCTACTCCAGCCCCTCGCCAAGTGGGCATTCTTGTCCTGGACAACGATGCCCAGGGCTCTAGCGCCGTCAAACAGATACTAGATTCGGAGGGGTGGCGTGTCCGGGCCGTAGCGGACGCGAAGATGCTCTTGGCTGAGCTGAAGACTGGGGAATGGTCCCTGGTCATCGCCAACGTGGCACTGACGGGCATTGATGGACCGGTCTTTATTACCTTGCGTGAGCTTGCGAGCGTCTCCCCCGCTGATGGTGGGCGCATTCGAGTCCTCTATCTGATTCCAGAAATGGCAGGGAGCCAGTACACCTCCCCTCTTGAAGTCGCGCGCTTGCCTTATGTGGTTCGCCCCTACCACCTCCACGATTTTCTGGAAAAAGTCAGCGATCTGCTAGTCGAAGTGAAGGCCATCGAGGCGCCCCTGCGGCAGGTTCGCCACGAATTCGGCGCTCTGCGCAAAAAGAAGAAGCAGGCGTCCCGTTCGAACTCCATGTTCGCCTCGCGCGACTCCTTTTCCTATACCGACGAGGAGCTCGCCGAGTACGAACGTCAGGAAAGCGAATCTTCCGCATCCAAGCGCAATAAGCCCCGCACCAACCTGGGTGGCTCCGACCGCTGAAGTGGACAAGAGTGGTTTTTAGTTGGCAGTCCTCAGTTTTTGGTCCTTTACTGAACTTCAGTTCTTTCGAGCGAAGAACTTAAAACGAACTACGACTAGCTGCCTCTCCGTGCAAGAAATCTCCACGCATCCGTTCTAATTCCGAGTCGTGCTCTCGACAGTTCACACCGGCTGTACGGGGCACATGCACAGGAGGTTTTCATGGAACGCTCGATCTTTGCCGCCATCATGGGCGGCTTCTTGGCGATTGGCACGCTTGGCGGTCTTGCTTTTGTTTGGGCGCCACCTGGCGCGGTGCCGCCGCCTCCGGCCGGTTCTTCCGGACCGGCTCCCAAACCAGAGGGAGAATGGCGTCTGCTCGATCCCGTCACCTACGAGAACATTTCCGTTTTCCCAGTCGTCAGCACGTACAGCCAAGACACCAGTCCATTCCTTACTCTTGAAGAAGGATTGTCGAGCGGCGAGGTGGTGGTCCGCGAACAAGGGTCCGAAGAGATGGTTCGCGGCCGCGACGGCCGACCGGTTTATGTCCCGCAATACAACACCGGTGCCCGAGTCAACCGACTCGTGCTCATCAATCGCAGCAGGCGGCCATTGCTGCTCCTCGCCGGCGAGCTCGTCAGCGGCGGCAAGCAGGACCGCGTCATCGGCAAGGATCGCATTGTTCCGGCGGGTGCTCCTCCCCTGCCTCTCGACGTCTTCTGCGTCGAGCACGGCCGCTGGACCGGCGTTTCACAATTCGCCGCCGCAAATACCATCGTTCATCCCAGCGTGCGCGAGAGGGCTGCGGTAGACCAAAAGCAGGAAGAAGTCTGGGACGCGGTGCGCAGCGGTACGACGGCGCGGGCCGCGCCCTCCGCCCCGGCCGCCCGCCTGTCGGCTCCCGCGATTGCAGGGGCCATCGCGTCCAACGGGCGCACCGAGGCCTACGAAAAAATCTATCAGTCGCAAGCCGTCGGCGTTCCGATTGATGATTTCGTTGAGGAAGTGCGCCGCCGCTTCGCGCAAGCCACTTATGGGTTGAAGGGCGAGCGCGTCGTCGGAGTAGTCGTGGCTTACGGCGGGGAAATTGCCTGGAGCGACATTTTCGCCTCCGGCGATCTTTTCGATCATTACTGGAACAAGCTGCTGCGCAGCTACGTCGTTGAGGCCCTTGCGCGTCCCGCGTATCGCTCCGTCGCTTCGCGTGACATTGCGGGCGAATTCTTGCGCCGCTTGAATGGCCGTGAGACTCAGGAGATCGAGCCCGGCGTTTATCGTTGGCGTGAGATCACCGAAGGCCCCCTCGCCCAAATCGAGCTCGACGCCCTCCAGCCCAAGACGATGACGCTGCACCGCTTACTCTTGCATCGCAACAGTTAGCTCGGGTGCACGCAGGGGCACGATGTATCGTGCCCCTAGTCCTTGAAAACTCTCTGTGCCCTCCGTGCTCGGACCTCCGTAATCTCTGTGTTAAGTCTTTTCTTCTCCGCGCTTTCCCTACGTTCTCAGTGTCTCTGCGTTACCCTTATCTTACGTTTTTTCCGCCAGAATCAATCTTCTGTACCATACTGCGATCCGTCGTTTCCTCAAGCAGCTGTTTCACCGTCTTTTTCAAACCCGGATGAACCGTGTCCGGCGCGATCTCCGCCAGCGGCACCAGAACAAATCGCCGTAAATGCATCCGCGGATGCGGCACCTGGAGCTCCGGAGTATCCATCGTTTCTTGCCCAAACAGCAAAACGTCCATATCAATCAGCCGCGGCCCTTTGGCCACCAATTTCTTGCTCCCCATGCGCGACTCGATCTGCCGCAGCTCGCGCAAAAGTTCCAGCGCCGGCACCTCCGTCACCCCTTCCACCACACAATTCAAGAACCACGGCTGCTCCCGGAAATCCACCGGCTCCGTCTCGTAAAACGCGGACACCTTCGCCACCTTCACACCGGCTTCCCGCAGCGCCAGAATCGCCGAACACAAATTCTTCTCGCGTTCTCCAACGTTCGATCCCAGCGACAGATAAACCTTCACCTCACGCATACCCCACCTGGCGCACTTTTCTGGGGAGAGACGCCCTGCACCCAACTTCCGTTTTCGTCGGAACTGATTCCATTGCCAGAGCCGCGGTTCCGAGCATGGGGCAGCTTACTACTGGAGACTTCAACTCCATATCGCAATCAGCACCAGATGTGGGCTCTACGGAAACGCTTCCAAGGGGAAGGAAGGTTCTTCAATCGGGATCGCAGCGACGCCCGCCGTTAACGGGGCTCTCCATCTTTAACCTGCCTGGGCTGCAATTTTTTGTGCTGGATGGCGACGGCCGCGTAGGTTTGCAGGAATTTCAGCAATTCAAAATCGGCCCATTCCAGGCGAGTCTTCCCGGGGAGAAAGCCAAATATGGCAAGAACTCCCACAACTTCGCGGCTCGATTTCAGAGCGACGCAAGCCGTCAGATTGCTCTCATGGGGAAGCAGCCCCGCATTTGGCTGGCGATCCCGAAATTGGCTCATGCCCTGATGAACCGCTCGGCCAAACATGCCCGCGCCAGAAGTGAAGGGTTGAAGAGCCACCGCTTCCACGCCCCACGACCAGGCTAACGAGAACGTCTGATCGGCCGGATGATAATGAAAGATGGCAATCTCTTCCGAGCCAATCAAATTGGCAACGATATCTCCAATCGCTTCATACACGTCGCCAAATTCCAGTGTCTGGATGAGCCTCGCGCTCGCGGCATGGAGCCGCTCGAGAAGGAAATGATTCTGTTCCAGCTCTTCCCGGAAAGAGAGTTGCTGTGCGCGCAGGCGCAGTTCTTCCGCTCCGGCGGGAAAGGATTTCATTCCAGCCGCGGGTGCGGTCCTGAATTCCGCGTTAGCCGCCGGGCGGCTTCCAATTTTTTTGCTTATCATATCTTCCCTTCGTTGCTCCCCAATAATTTAGAGTTGAAACCAGGCCTCGTTGCGCCGCCGGGGGGCGCGAAATGCAAAATCGCCGTGAGAAATCGAGCTTGCAGGACAAAATTCCACGTTCAAAAGCGCATTGTTGTGGCCGTCGTTAGCGGAAGCTGGTCGAGCGCCTGCCGAACTCTTCGCAGCAATGTTTCTCGAGTGAACGGTTTCTCCAGAAAGAGCGTTCCCGTGCCAGGACTTCCCGACTGCACGACAGCGTCGTCGGGATATCCGGACATGTAAAGCACCTTGGTCGCGGGACGAACGCCGGTCAACTGTTCGGCAAGTTGTTTGCCGCCCATTCCCGGCATGATGACATCCGTCAAAAGCAGATCAATTGTGCCGCCGAATGCTCTGGCAATCCGCAGCGCCTCTTTCCCGTTATCGGCGTCCATCACCGCGTACCCGTTGCTCTTCAAGAATTCCTTGGCCAGCGCACGTAGCGGCTCCGCATTCTCCACGAGCAGCACGGTTTCCGTTCCGCGCCGTACCTCTTTCCTTGTTTCTTCGGAAGGCCGCGTCTCGGCGGGATCATCCACTCGAGGGAGATACACTTTGAGAGTTGTGCCTTGGCCAGGCTCGCTATACACCCAAATGAATCCGCCGCTCTGCTTCACGGTTCCGTAGACGGTAGCAAGTCCTAAGCCGGTCCCCTTCCCGAGCTCTTTGGTGGTGTAAAACGGTTCGAAAATACGGCTCTGCGTTTCCTCGTCCATTCCGCACCCATTGTCGGTGACCGTGAGCGCGACGTACTTGCCGGCAGGGGCGATTCCGCCGCTGCATGGATAACCCTCTTCGAGATCCAGGTTGCACGTCTCGATCGTAAGCTTGCCTCCCTGCGGCATCGCATCTCGCGCATTCAGAACGAGGTTCACGAGCACTTGTTCCACTTGCACGGGATCCACCAGCACGCGGCCGAGCTCCGGCTCCAAACTGGTAAAGAACTCGATGTCTTCTCCAATCACGCGGCCAAGCAGTTTTTCGGTTTCCGCCACGATCTCGTTCAAATCCACGATTTGGGAGTGAAATACCTGTTTGCGGCTGAAGGCTAAAAGCTGGCGTACCAGAGTGGAGGCGCTGTCCACGGCCTTCTTGATCTGTGTCACGTTGGTGACTGCGGGGAGCGTTTCCTCCAGCCGTTCGGACAAAAGCTCGGCGTGTCCGCTGATGACACACAACAAATTATTAAAATCGTGCGCCAAGCCACCCGAAAGGCGTCCGATAGCCTCCAGCTTCTGGGATTGCCGGACCATGCCCTCCAACTGGCGCCGTTCCGTAACGTCCCGAGCGATTCCCTGAATGCCTTGCCTCTGTCCATCGGAATAAATCAGCCGCGCGCTGGTTTCCAGAAGCACTTTCCGGCCGTCTTTCCGTAACAAGCTGATTTCGAAATGCTGCAACGGTTCCTCGTTCAGGATGCGCTGCATGAATTGATTGCAGAGGTTGGCGTGTTCTGGGGCAACCAGATTCTTGATATTGATGGACCGAGCCTCCTCTCTGGTCCAACACATGACTTCCTCGGCTGATCTGTTCAACGAGGTGACGTTGCCGTCCAGGTCGAGTGTGAAGAGAATGTCCCTGGCGTTCTCGAAGAGGTCCTGGAAGCGCTTCTCGCTCTGGTGCAGGGCGCGCTCGGTGCGCCTGCGCTCGATGGCATAGCGCACCGTCCTCTGCAACAATTCCGGGCTCAGCGTTTTTTTCACCAGGAATTCATCGGCGCCTCCATCCACCAGCCGGTTCCCGGTGACCTCTTCGGAAATCATGGCGATGACCGGCAAGGAGCGGATCTGCGGGCACATCTTGACCGCCCCCGCGATTCCTCGTGAATCGAGAGCTTGCGCATCCAGGAGAAGCCCATCAAAGCTCTCCACAGCAAGCATCGGCGCGGCGGCATGCAACGATTCCGCTTGTGCGACCTGGAAAGAAGAATTCTGACGGTCCTGCAACATGCCGCGAATGGTTGCGGCAAAGGAAGAATCGCTTTCAATCATCAGAATTCGATACAACAGCGATACCATGATTATGTTTTGCTTCTCCTTACTATTTGTCGGATTGACTGCGCGACAGCTGGGAACCGCCGCCCAACGTTCGAGTGACTTAGCAGCCGCGCTAGCAGACTCGGTCGATGTTTCCAAAGAATTCCCGGCAACGAGGCGCTGACGCAGAATCCACTCACGGTTATTTCGGAAAAAGCCGTTCAACCTCCGCCATAAGTTTCTCCGGCATTCCACTCTTCTCGATGAAGCCATCCGCCCCGCTTCGCAGGCACTCCTCCCGGAGCGCAAGACCGTTCAGTTCCGAGAAAATCAGCACGCGCACTTCCGGGAACGACTTCCTCAGCTCCACCGTCGCCTCAAGGCCATTCATCTGCGGCATGCTGAGGTCGGTCAGCACCAATTCGGGACGCAGCCGTTGCGTCTGATGCAAGACCCTCAAACCATCGCAAGCGGTCCCTACGATCTCGAACTGCCCCTCGAACTCGAGATACCTGCAAACCGACCGCAAAGCGGTCGGTGAATCATCGGCGACCAGAACGCGAATCCGACGATTGGTTTGAGACATCGCACACTCCTGCGCGCAGAAACTGTTCCGCTTCGACACGCAATTGTGGATTGACAGCGCGGGGAATGAAATTCGGCCGATTCCCTAGGGGTTTTCCTGTAGATTCAGAGGGGGGCGGGTTTAACCTTGGATGATCTTGTTTCGGACCGCGTAACGCACGAGGTCTGTGACCGAATGAAAATCTAGCTTAAGCATGATGTTGGCGCGGTGGGTTTCTGCTGTTTTGACGCTGATGCCGAGGAGTCCAGCGACTTCCTTGTTGGTTTTCCCTTCCGCAAGCAGCTGCAGGATTTCACGCTCGCGCGGCGTCAAGCGATTTCGAGTGCCCCGCTCTCGAACGTGGCCGTCGCTGGTTGGAGCCCCAGCTTTAGCGGCTACCTCGGATACGCGCGAGGACAGGAAAGGTTTGTGACGACGAAGAGCATCGACCGCAGCCAGCAGGTTGCGATCCGCGTCGTCTTTCAGAATGTAGCCGCGGGCTCCCGCCTCGAGCACCTCTTGGACCAGAAGATCTGAGTCGTGCATGGTCAGGATGAGGACTTCCGTCTCCGGAGAAAGTTTGTGGATCTGCCGGGTGGCCTCGACCCCGTTCAGCAGTGGCATGCCAATGTCCAGCACGGCCACGTCGGGCTTAAACGCAACGGCCTTTTCTACCGCTTCGCGGCCATTGGCAGCCTCCGCGCAAACCTGCCATCCGTTCTTGGACTCCAGTAGCGCGCGCAGCCCGGTTCGCACTACATGATGGTCATCGGCGACGAGGATGCGAAGGGGCATTAGAAACCTCGGTCTTCAAAGGTATTGTAGCCCGCACCGTAGTGCCCGAAGATGTGGATTCGATATCGAGTTTCCCGCCAAGCTGGATCATTCGCTCGCGCATGCCAAGGATTCCCACACCCAACCGGGTTCCTCCGCCGTTTCCATGCTCGGCGGCGGCCTTTCCCATTCCTCGTCCATGATCCACGATTTCAAGGCTAGCGCTGTTTGAATCGCCGCGCAGGTGAATCTTGGCCGTCCGACTTTCGGAGTGCCGTTGGATGTTCGAAAGGCTTTCCTGCAGGATGCGGAAGAGCGCTGTCTCCGCTTCCTGAGGCAGACGCCGAAATCCTGCCTGCAGATCCACGTCCAGCTGAATTCCGCTGCGTTCGCTGAACCCCTCGGCGTATTCTTTCACTGCGGAAACAAGACCAAGTTCGTCTAGCAGCGGCGGATGCAAGAGGTAGGAGAGCGTCCGAATTTCTCGGGACATTTCCTGAAGAACGCGCCGGGCCTCCGCGAGCGCATGACGGGATTTTTCGTCGAGGGAACCTATGGTTCCGGTAGCCTGCGCCAGATTGAGATTCACCGCCAGAACGCTTTGCGCCAGGCTGTCGTGCAGTTCCCGGCCCAGGCGCCGCCGCTCCTCGTCTTGAAGCTGCAGCAAACGCGTAGAGAGCTGCCGCAGCGCCTCTTCTGCCTGTCTCCGCTCGGAGATGTTCGTGAACGAGTTAATCACCACGGAGACGGAGCCATCCTGGGCGAATTGCGGCACGGCATTTCCCAATGTCCAGAGAACCTCGCTTGAGCCTGGCCAGCGCCACCCGATCACTTGATTCTTGACCGCCTGTCCGGTCTTGACCGCAAGGGGGCCAGGACGCATCGCAAAAGGAATTTCAGTTCCATCCTCGCGAATGGCGGCGAAGCCGAGCTCTGAAGAAGTTTTCCCGAGCGCACTCTCCATTGGAATCCGAAACATTTTTTCTGCTGCCTGATTAGCGAACTGAATCTCAGCACCGGGTCCCAGCAAAACCACGCCCACATCAAAATCTCGAACGAGAGTCCGAAAGCGCTCCTCACTCGCCCGCAGCGCCTCCTCCGCCAGTTTGCGTTCCGTGATATTCGTAATGGAAAGGATTACGCTGGCAACCTCCCCATCGGCTGTCAAATGAGGCGCCGCGTCCACAAGGGTCCACAGGACTTCGTTGGAATTTGGCCGGCGCCACCCAACCACCTCGTTACGAATGGGCTGCCTGGTTGCAATCGCCCGGGGACCGGGGCGCATCGAGAACGGAATTTCCGTGCCGTCTTCGTGGATAGCGGTCATGACGAAATGAGAGCTTTTCTTTCCGATGGCCTCCTCTTTGCTCAATCCAAAAGACTCGAGTGCAGCTCGATTGGCGAAGCGCGTCTCCGCATGGGGCCCCAGCAAGACCACGCCGATGTGCAAATCCTGAACCAGATTGCGGAAGCGCTCCTCGCTAGCGCGCAGGGCTTCCTCCGCCTTCTTGCGGGCGGTGACGTCCTTGATCATTGCCAGAACACAAGGCCGTCCGTTCAGCTCGATCACCGTTCCGGAAAACTGGCCAACGCGAGTTTCACCCCGCTTGGTCAGGCATTCGAATTCTTCTTCCCGTACCTCCCACTCTTTTTGCAGTTTGGCCATGACCCTTTCCCGGTGGGCAGGGTCCTTCCACAAATTCAATTGCAGCGGCGTTTTTCCCAGCGTCTCCTCATGCGTGTACCCGGTAAAGCGCGTAAAGCTGTCGTTCACTTCCAGGAAATAGCCCTCTGGCAGCGCGGTAATTCCGACGGGATCCGGGCTGGAGCGGAAGGCTTTCGAAAACATCTGCTCGGAGCGGAGCAAATCCTGTTTCGTTTGGAGGAGGTCGTCTGCGATTCGCTTCTGCTTTTCATTGGTCAGAACGAGGCGCCCCGCGGAAAGCACAAACGAAGCAGTAACCGCGATCCAGGCGATCGTCAGTTGCTCGGCGGCGATGCGGTGGCTCATGAATAGAACGATCAAAGGGATAAGCACCGGCAGCGCTTGAGAGAGGATGATCCCACGGAAGGGAGAGCCAGCTTCGCGATCGGTTGGTTCGTCCTCGTGATTCCAGGTCGCGGCGAAACACGCTGCGAACACAAAAGGCGCGCACCATACGACATCGATCCAGCTCGCTCGATCCGGGGATGCATTTGGTGCGAGAAGAAAAATAAAATCCGTTGCGCCGGATAGAAGGAAGATGCCGGCCACCCTGCGGAACAGCACCCGTCTGGAACGCGCCGAAACGGTCCGCGCGCGGATCATGAACGCGGCCGCGAGCGCCACGTCGCGAACCATTTGCAGCCGGAACATCTTGAGCACCATTTGCGGCCCTTCGGCCTCCCAACGCGAGGGGATGTAGAAGAAATAAAGGTAAGCTGTTAGAGCGACGACTCCGATTTGCGCGAAGTCGAGAACCTGCTGCCAATCGATCGCGGTGGATTCTTCCGTGACTCGGGGCAGCAACATCATGACGGCTGGCGTTACCCACAGGATGAATAGGATGTCCGAGGGCCGGGGAGCCAATGAGGGTGCGTGAACGAAATTCTGATAGTAAGTCTCCAGCCCCTGCGCGGCGCCGGCCAGGAAGAGCGCTGCCGCAAGCAGGATCCAAAGCTGGCGCAGGCGCCCTGAGGATTGCCTGGCCACATGCTGCGCGCAGATGGCGGACCACAGGACGATTGCAGTTTGCAAGAGATTCGAAAGCGTGAAGCTTGTCGCCGGTGCAGAAATTCCTGCGACCACAAACACGAGAAGCGCAGTCAGTAGGCCCGCGACACCGAGGGCCAGCCAGGAAAACTTGCCGGAGGGAAGCAAGAGCGACCTCGTAAGCTTTTTCATAGTTTATTCTGGGTAAGACTTGTAAACAACCAGCACGGACTCGCGCGGTGCCCGGTTAGTTCTCCCGGGAAACACGCAGTCTTACCGGCGCATCAAGGAGCATTGCGGCCTGGAGCGGAAAACGGATTCTCAGCAATGCAGGCGCTTACGGATTCATTTGAACGGGGCGGTCATAACCGGTCATTTCCAGGTAGCCAACGCCCTCCAGCGGCTTCCCATTGCGCGTGCCAGTCAAGGCGACTGCGCCTTCCCAATAGTTGGGCGCGAGCTTTGTCTTGCCGGTCAGCTCCTGAGATTCGAGCGGCGTCTTCGCCTCCAATGCAATGCCTAACTTCGGAATCGCCATGATCCAGTGGATTGGATAAGCAGCGTGCGTGACCGGACTCGTCCATGTTTCGCCAGCCGGCTGCAAGCTGAACTCACTCGCGCGTAAATGCATGGTTTTGCCCTGGGCATCGACATAGGTTCCGGCCAAATAAGGATCAATCGAACTATCCTTGCGCCGAATGTGAAAGAGCATCAGCTCCGTGTGGTCTGCAAGCTGCAGGCTCAGCCAGTCCCAACCCGTCTGGTCGGCCTCCAGTTGGTGGGTGAAAAATTCGTGGTCCATCCAGCTTGTGCCTGTCACTTCGAATTGCTTTCCGGCCAGTTCGATGGAGCCGGAAGTCGCGAGGCGAGTGAGAGAAATGTAGTGCGAAGCGCGTTCCGGGCCTTCCGCCTTCTGGCTGACGCCGTTCTCGCCATGGATGACGGGCGGCTTCTCCGAATGCAGTTTCAAATAGAGTTGGAACCGCTGTTCGATGCCCTCCAGTTTCTGATCCTCGCCTGTCCACTGAATCCGCCAGTTGCCACTCCAGATCCGCCGCAGCACTTCGCTCGCGCCCGCAATCCCCGGTCCGGCTCGGTTCATGCGCTCCGCGTGGTAGAACTTCCCGCCATCCAAATCGCTCACCGCCAGGTGCGCGAGGTAAAGATCGTTCAGGTCCCAAGCCGCCGTATTTGCCGGATCGCGGCTGACGCCTTGCCGGAAAAAAGTCAGTTCGAAACCGAATCGGCGGCCCTCCGCCGACTTCACATTCCCCGTGTAGTACCACCACTCCGTCTGAAAATCCGGATGATTGAAATAATCTCGCGGGAATTCGTAGCGATACCCCGGCAACGCTGTGCGGTACTGTGCTTGCAGCGGTTGCAGGAAAAATAGCGCCGCAGAAAGCCATGCCAGCTTATTCCTCATGGACTGCCTCAAGCGGATTCAGCCGCACCGCCATCTGCGCCGGATAAAGACCCGCAAGCACGGTCGCTGCATATACCACGGTTAGGGCGGCGACGAGGATCTCCACCGGCCAATGAAACCGGATGGTCCATCCAAACGACTGCTTGTTGATCACGTACACCAGGATGAGCGACAAGGCAAAGCCCAGAGCCAGCCCGGCAAGATTGGCCAGCAGTCCCAGCAATCCAGCCTCGACCAGAATCAATTTTCGAATTTGCCCTGTCGCCGCTCCGAGAAAACGAAGCAAACTGAGTTCGCGCCGGCGGTCAATCACCAGCGCCAGCAGCGCTCCCGCGATCCCCATAACCGCGACGATGACTGCGACTGCTTCCAGCGCGTAGGTGATCGCAAATGTGCGGTCAAAGATGCGAATGGCTTCGGAGCGCAACTCGCGATTCGAAAACAGCAAGACGCGGTGACCGGCGGCGGTTTTTTCGATTTCCGCCCGTACTCTTTCCAGACTAGCTCCCGGAGAAAGGTAGATAGCCAGGTTCGACGGCGCCGGATCGGGCAGATAACGCAGCATCGTCTTGCGGTCCATCAGGATACTGCCGCGCTCGCTGGAATAATCGTAGTACACGTCGGCGATGCTGAAGGATGCTTGTGTTTCGCCAAGAGACAGCGTGATGGAGTCCCCAGCTTTCAGATGGTGCTTATAGGTGAACGGTTCGCTCACAACAACAGTATTCGAATGGCGCAGCTCCGGAAAAACCTGTTGTTGCCGCCGGCCGGATAAGAATTCGGACTGCGGATACCAGCGAATGAGATCCTGGACATCGAGGTCCGCGGAAGCGAGGGTGGCCGGCATTCCTTGATAGCGAATTTCGTAGGCACGGAGACGTTCGACCGCAAGAACGCCCGGAATCTTTGCAAGATCTTCTGCCAAGCCGGGGGAAATCGTCGGATGGCGATCCGCGGCGGCCGAACCGGCCGGCCGGAGATAGAGATCGGCCGGCAACTCGTTGCTCATCCAGAGCACAACGCTTTGGCGGAAACTTCCAACCATGATTCCCACCGCCGTCATCATCGCGATGGCGGTGGACAGCGCGCCGACCAGGACCGAAGTGCGCCGCAGCGATGCGGCAAGGCTTCGTGACGCCAGCATCGCTTCCACGCCGAAGAATTTCCCGAGCAACTTCGCAGTGAAGGTGGTGCTCACGCTGACAAAAGCTGGGATAGCCAGCGCCGAGGCCATCACCAACAGGATTGTCGCGAGATATCCGATGAGCGGCTTTCCCGCAACCGCCGGCGCTCGTGAAGCGGCGGCAGCAGCCAGTCCGAGAGTAACTGCCAGCCACAAATCGCGCATTTTGTGGACGCTCACGTCATATTCCCGACGCCCTCTCGCCATCGCTTCCACCGGCGAGACGAGCGAAGCCTCGCGTGCCGGTGAATACGCAGAGGCCACGGCAACTCCTACACCAATCGCCAGTGCCAGTAAAACGGACTCGGCATTCAGTTCGATCGCTGCGGGCCGGCTGCTGACGTACAAGGACTCGACCGTTGTGGCCATCAACTTTACAGCTCCCGTGGCCATGAATCGTCCCAGCGGAAGCCCAATGAGCGCCCCGGCAGCTCCGAAGCAGGCCGCCTCGCCAACAAACGCAAAGAGAATCACGCGGCGGCTGGCGCCGAGCGCGCGCACAATCCCGATCTCCGGGCGGCGGCGCACCACGGAAACAGAGATCGTGTTGTAAATGAGAAACGCCCCCACCACCAGGGAGATATAGCTGAGCAGACGCAGATTCCAGCGGAACGCCGCCAGCATGCGGCGATTCTCATTCGTGCCCGTGCCTTGCGGGCGCACTTCCACGCCGGCGGGAAGCGCAGCGCTGAGGCGCCGTTGCCATTCGTCAAGGCCCGGTTCCTGCGGTACCTTCAGCAGTATGCGGTCCACGCGGCCGTACCGCGTCAGAGCCCGCTGCGCCGCCGCGATGTCCATCACAATCGCGGATTCATTGCCGTTCGAATCGGGATAAACGCCTCGCACGATGTACTCGCGCACACGATCGTTGATGAGCAAGCGAACGCACTCACCAGCTTTGTGGCCGAGGTTCGAACCCACCCAAATGCTTTCGTGATCCTCCAAGAACTCGAGCGAATCTTTTGGTGTCTCTGCTGAGGAAAGTTTTCCGCCACTTCCGGCATGGCCTTCTGCATACGCACCGCCTTCCGAAACAAGATCCAGCCCAATCAAAGGGAAAGACTGCTTGGTATCTGCCAGGACCGCATAGTCCTCAATGCGCGGCGAGATTCGAATCGCATACGGCAGTGCCGCCAAAGTGCCAACGACGCTCTCCGGCACGCCGCCCGACGCCGTAATTTCCAAATCGTTGTCGCCTGCAAGCGCTTCCATGGAGGAATGAAACGATCCCGCAGCCGCGACGCTCGCGAGGTCAATCGCCAGCACCACCGCCACGCCCAAGGCCACGGCCAGAACGGTCAATCCCGCGCGAACCGGTTCGCGCAAGAGCGGCCGAACCATCAGTTGGTAAAAGAGCAGAAGCCGTGGCATTTCAGCGCCGCACAATCTCTTCGATCCGTCCGTCCCGCAGCCGCACAACTGTATCCGCGAGCGCGGCGGCTTCCAGGCTATGCGTCGCCACAATGGTCGCGGTATTTTTTTCGCGCGTCAGGCGCTCGAGCAATTCCAGAATGACGTTGCCCGTCGTCGTGTCGAGATTGCCCGTCGGTTCATCCGCTAGCAGAAGGGTCGGCGAATGGATCAGTGCGCGCGCGATGGCCGCGCGCTGCATCTGTCCGCCGGAAAGCTGATGGGGATAACGTTCACCCAGGCCTTCGAGTTCGACCCACGCGAGGCGTTCCCGCGCCGCCTCGCGCACATTCGTCTTGCCTGCGAGGAGCAAGGGCAGCTCCACGTTTTCGAAGACTGTGAGCGTATGCAGTAATTGGAACGACTGGAAGATGAAGCCGACTCTTTCGCGCCGCAAGCGAGTCAGTTCTGCGTCTTTGAGCGACGAAGTCGAAACGTCGTGAAGAAGCACGCTGCCGGACGTCGGAAAATCCATCGCCCCGGCAAGATTGAGCAAAGTGGACTTTCCGCAGCCGCTGCGGCCCACCAAGGCCACCAATTCGCCTCGTTCGACATTTAGCGAAAGACCATGCAGCGCTTGCACTCGCTGCCCGTCGGTAAGATAGTCTTTCGAAACGTCCTGCAACGAGAGTATGGGCATGTGCGTTGGCGGAAGTGCGGCCGCTTCGCAGCTGCGGCCGACCACCATCAATTTTAATGGATTTTTGTCCGACAGCCCGCCGATCGCTCGGCTCAGTCGCAATTTGCCTAGGACTTCAGCGAGGCCAGCGCCTTTTCGATCGCCGAAGTCACTTCCGGCGAGTCCGGCGTCACTGCCGGCTCAAACCGCGCGATGATGTGACCATCGGGACCGATCAAAAATTTCGTGAAATTCCATTTGATCTCTCCGCCCGTTTGCGGACTTGCCGCCTTGTCCGTCAAAAACTGATAGAGCGGCGCAATATCCTCCCCCTTCACAGAAACTTTGGCCATCATCGGAAAAGTTACGTGAAACTTCGAAGTGCAAAACTTCTTGATCTCCTGATTCGAACCCGGCTCCTGCGATCCGAAATTATTCGCCGGAATCCCCACAATCACGAAGCCGCGGTCCTTGTATTTCTCATACGTTGCTTCCAGCGCGGAATACTGCGGGGTGAATCCGCAAAGGCTGGCAACGTTGACGAGCAGCACTACCTTTCCTTTATAGGCCGCCAGCGGCGCGGGCTGCCCGTCAATCGAATTCAAGCTAAATTCATACACCGTCTTCTCCGCAGCCATCATCGCGGCCGCACAAATCAGCAGGCAAATGAGTACCCTCTTCATGTTTCCTCCAGTTATTGTTTTACCCTGTTCCGCGCCCAGCGGCAAACCGCTACAGGCGCCGCAGTCCCGGGGCACTGGAGTAGACCATTCTCGCACTCCCCTTATGCCATCAAACCAGGAAATGTTTACCCAACGAATTGCATTTTCCCCGGAAACGGCCATTGAGCCTTGGTTGACCCTGTTATAGACTTCGCACGCGGAATTCTGCGCAAACTAGCCATTAGGGATGGCGTCAGACCGGTCGGGGATTGTGGATGCTACTGGGGAAGCGCGGGCCTGCGTTGAGATGTGAAAGTTAATTTCGGCCAGGGACTCCGACTCAGTGTGTCGCCCGGGACACCAAGGAGGCATGGATGCTGTTCGCATCTGCTGTCGAGGTAACCCACCGAGCGCTCGCAACCATCGATCTCGTCATCATCGGCGTCTATTTCGCCATCGTTTTCGGGATCGGCTTGTATTTTTCCCTGAAAGAGCGCACCTCCGAAGATTATTTCCTCGCCGGCCGCGACATTGGATGGTTTTTCATCGGAGCCTCTCTCTTCGTTTCGAATATTTCCACCGAGCACTTCATCGGCCTTTCCGGCACCGGCGCCTCGTCCGGTCTGGCAGTCGGCCATTTTGAGTGGCTAGCGTGCCTCATCCTGTTGATCTTGGGCTGGGTTTTCGTGCCGTTTTACCTTCGCAGCAACGTCTTCACCATGCCGGAATTCCTGGAACGCCGTTTCAACCGCCAATGCGCTGTGTATCTGGCCGCGATCTCCATCATCGCGTACATTTTTACCAAGATCTCCGTGCAACTCTACGCCGCCAGCGTGGTCCTCGAACGAGTCGCCGGTTGGTCGCTTTGGAAAACAGCGGTGGTGCTGGTCATCGCCACCGGCATCTACACCGTCGCCGGAGGATTAGCCGCCGTCATCTACACGGACACCGTGCAGACGCTCATCCTCATCACCGGCGCGGTAGCCCTCACGATCATTGGCCTGGGGCGTGTTGGTGGCTTGGCGCATCTGCGCACCATGGTGCCGCCGGAATATTTCCACATGATGAAGCCTGCCTCGGATGCAAATTTTCCCTGGACGGGCATCTTTTTTGGCGCGCCCATTCTCGGCATCTGGTATTGGTGCACCGACCAGGTGATTGTGCAGCGCGTGCTCTCCGCGCGTGATGAAGGACACGCAAAAGCAGGAACGATTTTCGCCGGCTTCCTGAAGATTCTGCCCGTGTTTATGCTCGTTCTGCCAGGCATCATCGCCTTCGCGCTGTTTCCGGAACAGGTGAAGAAGCCCGATTTCGCATATCCCACGCTCGTCCTCAATCTCCTGCCCGTCGGCCTTGTCGGCCTGGTGATGGCGGCTTTGCTCGCGGCAGTCATGGGCGCAATGAGCTCGGTCTTCAATTCCGCCTCCACGCTCGTCACTCTCGATTTTTACAAGAAGCTCCGTCCGCAAGCCTCCGAGAAACAGCTAGTGAATTTTGGCCGCGTCGCCACGGGCATGATGGTGGTGCTGGGCTTGCTTTGGGTCCCCTTCATTCACTACATTAGCAGCCAGCTCTACATCTATCTGCAAAGCGTTCAGGCCTATATCAGCCCGCCGATCTCCGCCTGTTTTATCCTTGGAATCCTGTGGCCTCGCCTGAATGGCTCCGGCGCCATCGCGTCACTGATGACCGGGTTCGTCCTCGGCGCCACGCGCTTCATCCTGGAAATCGCCGATCGCGCCAGTGGCGGCCGCTTTGCGTCTCCGGCAGTCCGCTGGCTCATTGATATGAATTTCCTGCATTACGCGATTTTCATGTTCGTAGTCTGCGCCGTGGTTCTAATCGCCATTAGCATGATCACGCCCGCTCCCGACCGCAAACGTCTCGCGGGACTTACGTTCGCGACCGTGGATGACAAAATGGAAACCGTTGCCGTCGGTATCCCCCAGCGCAAGCCCGCGCACGAGACGCCCGCGGAACACGCCGTCAACGTCGTCTTCAGCCTGCTCTTGCTGGCTACCGTCGTAGGTCTTTGGATTTACTTCCGATAGGAGCGAGCGGAGATCAATTCAATGAGCACCAGCGCCATTCACGCTCTGAAGCCGAACGTCACGCAGGAAGAGGCCGTGCGAGCTTTTTCCGGCGTCGGCGTCGCCGCGTTCTATTGGCGCATGCGCAGTGGCCCTTTGCGGCGCATCGCTGACGCCTACGTTCCGTATTTCCTCTTCCGCGTGAAATACGCCGGCGCGCCTGCGCGGCTTTTTGCAATCGACGCCGTGGATGGCTCGCTGGACTTGTTCGAATTCCCGCGAACCCCTGATGAGCAGGATTTGCTCGCGCTGGACGACCGAAACCGGTTGCAGGCGACGCTGACGGAAGAACATGCGGCGGAACTCCTGCGCGATAAAGTTTTGCGTGTCATTTTCCAGCAAGGGTTCTTCAAGCTGCGCGACGCGACTCTGGAGATCACTCCCATGCTCTGTGAATTGCACATGCCGTATTGGCTTGGCTTCCATGAACGCGACGGAGCGGTTCGCTGCCGCGTGATGGATGCCGTGCGCCGCCGCATGGAAGGCGCCAAAGCGTGCGCGTTTTTCGAACACTGGCTTGCGGCGTGAAGCGACGGCTGAACTGGATCGTCCGCAAGCAAGTAGAATTCTCGCCTGCTCGATCTTCACTTTTTCTAGCCTCCCGGGAGGAATGAAATGAAACGGTTCGCTCGACGCATCACGATGGGGATGCTGGTCTTCACATTAGCCGGCGCCAGTGTGCTTGCCCAGGGCTGGCAGCATGTTGGCAAGATCCAGCGCGTGGAAAAGTTGAGCGACGGCGTCGAGCTCACCGCCGGCGCCGCGAAAGTGCGCATCACTGCCTTTCGCGACGGCATCTTCCGCGTACGCGTCGCGCCAAACGGCACGTTTCCGAAAGATTCTTCCTGGGCCGTCGTCGAAACTCCAGAACCGCCCGCTGTAAAAATCGAGGAAAATCAAAACGCAGTACGAGTCACCGAAGGCAGCTTTGTCGCCATCGTTCAGAAATCCCCGCTCCTGATCGATTTTGCTGATGCTGCTGGAACAACTCTTCTCGCCGATGAACCCAGCCTGCCGATGGCCTGGGATGGCCCGCAAGTCCACGTCTGGAAAAAAATGCCGCTGGAAGAACACTACTACGGCCTGGGCGACAAGGCCGGGCCCATGAACCGGCGCAACCGCTCCTTCACGAATTGGAACACCGATGCCTTCGGCTGGCAGGAATCCACCGATCCTCTTTATAAAACCATTCCATTTTTCATCGGCCTTCGCAAGGGCCTGGCCTACGGCCTCTTTTTCGACAACACCTATCGCAGCAGCTTCGATTTCGGCAAAGAGTCGGAAAATTATTTGTCCTTCGGCGCGCAAGGCGGAGAATTGAACTACTACTTCATCGCCGGCCCCGACCCGAAAAAGATCGTCGAGCAGTACACCGCGCTCACCGGACGCCCGCCGCTGCCGCCGCTCTGGACGCTCGGCTACCAGCAGTGCCGCTACAGCTACTATCCCGAAGCGCGCGTGCGCGAAATCGCCCGCCTCCTGCGTGAAAAGAAAATCCCCGCGGACACCATCTATCTCGACATTGACTATCAGGAAGGCAACGCGCCGTTCACCATCAACCGCCAATACTTTCCCAATTTCGAAAAAATGACCGCCGACCTGCGCGAGCAAGGCTTCCACTTAATCTTGATCACCGACTTGCACATCAAGAGAAATCCAGGCCACGGCTATGCTCCTTACGATTCCGGAATGAAAGAAGACGTCTTCGTGAAAAATCCCGATGGCTCCGTCTACGTCGGCCCGGTCTGGCCCGGAGAAAGCGTCTTCCCCGATTTCACGCTCACGCGCGTGCGCGACTGGTGGGGCGCTCTTTACAAGGATTTCGTCGGCATGGGCGTCGCTGGTTTTTGGAACGACATGAATGAGCCATCCGTGTTCCGGGAGCCCGAAAAAACCATGCCACTGGACGTCACCCATCGTTTGGACGACGGCACGAAGATGGACCACCGCGCGGCCCACAACATGTATGGGATGGAAAACGCTCGCGCCACGTACGACGGTATCCGCAAGCTGCAGCCCGACGAACGGCCCTTTGTCTTGACGCGCGCCGCCTACTCCGGTGCACAGCGTTACGCCGCCACCTGGACCGGCGACAATAGCGCCACGTGGAATCACATTGCCATGAGCACGCCAATGCTGTTGAGCATGGGTCTTTCCGGCTACGCGTTCGTGGGAGATGACATCGGCGGATTTGCCGGTTCGCCTCCGGCCAATCTGCTCACGCGCTGGTATGAGCTCGGCGCATTCAATCCCATCGACCGCGACCACGCGGAAAAAGGCTCTCTCGACCATGAGCCATGGGTCAACGGACCCGAACACGAGGCCATTCGGAGGAAATACATCGAACTGCGCTACAAGCTGCTGCCGTACATCTACACGCTTACCGAAGAAACCACGCGCACCGGCCTTCCGCTGATGCGCCCGATTTTTCTGGAGTACCCGGAATCTCCGGAATTTTTCAACGACGATCACGATTTTCTGTTTGGCCCGGACTTCTTCGTCTCTCCCGTGGTCACCGAAAAACTCGATGCGCAGGGTATCGCTCTTCCCCCGGGCGAATGGTATGACTTTTGGTCTTCCGAAAAACACACCGGCAAAGACAAAATCGATCTTCATCCGCGGTTGGACGAAGTACCGCTCTACGTGCGCGCGGGCGCCATCGTGCCGATGCAGCCGCTCGTCCAGCACACCGGCGAGAAGCCCGATGGCCCGCTGCAACTTCGCGTCTATCTTCCCGCCAGCACCGCGGGCAACAACTGCCGCGGCTCGCTCTACTTGGATGATGGCCACACGTATGCGTATCAAAAGGGCGAGTTTTTGCGCGTCAACTATTCCTGCGAGGTATCAGCTGGTTTCGTGCGCATTGTCAGCACCGTGGAAAAGAGTGCCTATCTACCGTGGTGGAAGAGCGCCGAAGTAACGATGGTTGGCGCGGCGAGCCTGCCCAAGGAAGTGCGCGTCGGCGATCAGGTCACTCACGAATGGCGCTACGATTCCCAGACCCACTCCGTCACCCTGACCGTACCCGATGCGCTGCCGAACTGGAGCGTTAACGTCGCCTATTGACGACTCTGCGCGCGAAAATTCAATTCAGCACAAAAATCGAGAGCGATTGCGCCGGCATGGTGAGATGCATGCCGTTCCTGGCCAATTCCGCCTTGGCTCCGCCGAATAGCAGCGAGATTCCCGCCGCACTCTGCGCCGGGGTGTCGCTCAACGCGATGTGAAGATCGCGCGCTTGCGCCGAATTGTTGAAGGCCACCACCAATCGCTCCTCTTCCGACTCACGCACAAAAACGTACGACGACTCGTCCGACGCGAGATGCCAAAGTTTTCCTCCGCGCAGCGCCGAATGCTCGCCGCGAATGCGCAGCAGCGCCTGCACGTACGAAAAAAGTTCTTGCTGCTCGCGCGTGCGCACCGCTTGCGTGAAGGCATTGTTTGCATCGCCAATCCAGCCGCCAGGAAAATCGCGCCGGTTGTCCGGATCGCCTCCGCCCGGCATTCCAATTTCATCGCCATAGTAGATTTCAGGAATGCCTCGTACCGTGAGGGTCAATCCAAAGGCCAGCTTTATTTTTTCCGGCGAACTTCCCTCTGCGCTGGCAAAGCGCGGCACATCGTGATTCGCAAAAAAAGGCACAAGCGCGTCGGGGTGCACGTAGAGGTTATCGTGCCGCAGGACATCCGCGATTCGGCCGGCGGGCGCATCGCGCAGCAAAACGTCGCGCAGCGTGAAGTACATCGGAAAATCGAACACCGTGGAGAGCCCGCTATCAATTCCGTCGTAGCGTTTCACACCGCCCACAAAAAAAGAAGTCACGCTGGGGTCCGGATGAAACACCTCGCCGACCGTCGTCAGATACGGATAAATCCTGCGCAATCCCGCATGCCATTCCGCCCAAAATTTGCGCCCAACGTACGGAAACGTGTCCAAACGGTAGCCATCCAACCCGGACGTCTCCGCCCACCAGATGCTGTTTTGTAGAAGATACTGCGCGACCACCGGATTTTCCGTGTTCATGTCCGGCAGAGCCCCGAAGAACCACCCTTCGGTGAGATTCTTTTTCATGCTCGTTGGCGCGTGCGGATCGATCAACGCTTCAAATGGGTCGTTGCCACTCGCCTGGCCGCTTGCTTTTCCGTAAAACGTCCCCTTCACCGGGGAAAAGGAATCGAGGTGATGCTGCAGCGTGCCGTGGAACCAATCCGCCATCGGCGGATTCGAAACCCATAGATGTTTCGGGCCCACGTGATTCGGCACCGCATCAAAGAATATCTTCATGCGCTGCTGGTGAGCAGCCGCGACAAGCTCTTGGTATTCCTTCACCGTTCCGAGATGCGGGTCCACCGCATAAAGATCCACCGCGCCGTATCCGTGATAATCCTGCGTCGCTCCATTCTTCACGATCGGCGTGAGCCACAGCGTAGTCACGCCAAGCTCCTTCAGGTACGCCAAATGATTCTTGATTCCCGCCAAGTCCCCGCCATGGTACGCACGCTCCTTCGAACGATCGTGCGATCCCGTCGTTTCTGCTGGCTCATCATTCGTGGGGTCCCCGTTCGCAAAGCGGTCCGGCATGATGAGGTACATCACGTCATCCGCCGAGAGCCCCTGAAATCTTCCGAGCGTTGGCGTGCGCGCCCCCAGCGGCAATTCGAACGACGTCGTCCCCTTCGGCGCGGTAATCCGGCAAACCGCCGTCCCCGATTTCGTCCCCGCCCCAATTTTCAGCCAGACAAATAAATATTTTCCTCCCCCCGTCGCCTGCGTGCGCGAAACGCTCAGCGTCGGAAGATTGCAAGAAACGTGCGTTGCCTCCAGCTCCCGCCCGGAAAGCAGCACCATAACCTCGGGTGTCAGGTTGATCCACCAATTCGGAGGCTCAACCTTTGTGACCACCGGCGCGGCGGCGCTCGCGGCCTCTTGTGGCCGAGCCTGTGCGATGTTTCCCGCGAAAACCAACGCCAACGCTGCCAACAGAATAATCTTTCGTCGCAAGTGATAGCCCTCGGGAATTTGCGGAACGTCTTTCTGATAATTCACGGGAGAATCCTAGGAAAAAAAGAGGCGGGACGCCAGTCCCGCCTCTTAGTTGCAACGCCGGACTAGAACGTAAAACGCAGACCGAGTTCCAGCTGGCGGAACGTAAATGGGATCGTCGACGTGATGTGCCCAAACTGACTTGATCCTTGGGTTACGTCTCCGTTCGGATTCGCGAAGTGCGGGGTGTTGCTGATGTTATAGGCTTGTACGCGGAATTGCCCTTTGAGCTTTTCGGTGACCACAAAGTTCTTGAACAGGGCAAAGTCCAGGTTCGAGCTGCCAGGTCCTCGCAAGATGTCGCGCCCCGCCGTCCCTGGAGCATTAAACACGCCCCCGGGGCAGGGGAGCCCCGCGGAGCCAATGCCCTGGGAGCTGAGAGGAAGGGCAAAAGGCGCCACCGGTATCGCAATCGGCTGGTTGTTGTTGACGCCGGGGCACGTCTGCATTTGATAGGTCTCATTGACATACGTCAGGTTTCCCGGATTTACCCCAAGCTTGCCGACCAGATTTGCGCGCGTGGAGCCCGGGCTTCCGTCCACGGTCACGCTGAAGGGCTGTCCGGCCTGCAGGACGTAAATTCCGTTGATCTGCCACCCGCCGACGACGTAGTCAAGTGCCCGGGAGGCGTTGCCTGCCCAGCGCTTTCCTTTGCCAATGGGCAATTCGTAGAGGGAGCTCAACACCAGCCGGTACGGCTGGTCCTGGTTGGACAAGCCGCGTTCGATCGTGTAGTCCGTGTAAAGCTGCGGCTGGCAAGTGTCTATACTTCCGCAAGCGTCATCGATCGTTTTGGACCACGTGAAGGCCCCCAGGAATTGCAGACCCTTCGTCATCCGGCGCTCGTACTGAGCCTGCAGTGAATGGTAGTCAGACTTTCCCCGGTTGTCTTGGGTTGTAATGCTCCCGCCGAGATTCGGAAAGAGGCTCGTTCCCGAGGGAGAGTCGAACAACTGTTGATTGGCATTATAGTTTCTGGTGAGGTGAGCGCCATGGGTTCCCACGTATGCAAGGCTGACGGCCTGGTTCGTACCCACGCTGCGTTGCACTTGCAGGTTCCACTGCGAAACCATGGGCGTCAGGTTTGTAGGCAGGTCTGCGATCACGCTGACTCCCGTGGGAGCCGCAAGGTTCAGAGTGGCGAAACTTCCATTCGGGAGAGGACCGGTCGCATTGGTAGCGATTAACTGCGCCTGCGTGCAGGTCGGCTCGCAAGGAAGCGAACCGGAAAGAGTGATTCGCGCACCGGTAGCATAGGACGCGCTGTTCTCGCCGGCAAAAGGAGGATTCTGTGCCAGCTGATTGGCGATTCCTCCGCGGTCGATGAAGTAGAACAATCCGTATCCGCCGCGAAGAATCGTCTTGCCGTCGCCGGTAAGTTGGTAGGCAAACCCAAGACGCGGTCCAAAATTGTGGTAGTCGTTGGGTATCAACTGTCGCGAGGCGCCGTTGCTGCCAGCAACGACAAGCGCCCCGGTAATGAGATCGAAGTTGGCCTGGCGGTTCTCCACTTCGACGGGCCACGTCAAGATGTCGTAACGCAAGCCAAGATTGAGGGTCAGCCGCTGGGTGACGCGGAAGTCATCCTCGGCGAAGAACCCGTTTTCCCAGCTCCGCGTTCCCACCGTGCCAAAGGGCGTGCCGTGGGAATATCCATCCACAAAGCCCGCCAGCAGGTCGGAGGCCTCATAACCGGTGTTTTTGTGGCCTTGTCCCGCGCCACAGCAAGCGCCGCTGCCATTGCCCGCGATCTGAAAATAGCCTTTGGCATTGTTGCCGCGAAACAGATTCAGTTCACGGCGGATGATATTTCCGCCGACCTTAACGGTGTGCTTGCCCTTCACCCAGGTCAAGCTGTCGTTGTAGTTCAATCCGGTCTGCGGGATCAGGAAAGGTCCCCCATCGCCGGTGTACTGAATCTGGCTATTGAAGCCGCCGATGAGTGCAATTCCTCCCAGCAGGGGAGTGTTGCAGTTCACGATGCCGACCTGCGTGCAAATGGCGGTGCCGTTGTCCGGGTTCAAAAAACCGTAGAAGGTCCTAACGAACCCGACGCGTGCCTCATTCACGAGCGATGTGCTCACCGTGCTTGTCAGACCGATCGAGGCGCCGTAGGGGTGGTTGAAGTTCGTGCCGCAGCCGAAGCCCGCGCACGAAGGTATATTGGGGAAAAGTGTGGTGTGGGTCTGGTCCACGCGTCCCCGGCTGAAGCGGCCAAACAGCGTATTCTTGCTGTTAATCACGAAGTCCGTTCGAATGTCAAAATCATTCCACTTTTCGATTATTTTCGCCGTGTTGGTATAATTATCGAACAGCGAAAAACACGAGCTATTCGCGGCATGGGTGCAATTGGGCTCCGGAAAAATGTTCAGATACGCCTGTCCCACTTTGTTGATTCGCGCCGTCGGAATCACGTTGGGCTGCGCACCCGTTCCCATGAACTGTGTACCGGTCGTAGGATCGAGAATCGCGATGGGTCCCGAAATCCCCGTTCCGGCGCATCCTGGATTGCCGGTGCAGAGCAGTTCGGAAAAATCTCCCTTCCGCATCAGGTCCGTGGGGACGGTGGCGAACCCAACGTTACTGGGCTGGTTCAGGCGAAGCCCCTCGTAGTCGCCGAACACGAAAAGCTTGTTTTTGATGATGGGCATCCCCACCGTGCCGCCGAATTGATTGCGATTGAATGCCGGCGTCGGTGTGCCCTGCGAGGTAAAGAAATCTTTCGCGTTCAGGCTGGTATTGCGGTTAAACCAGAAAGCGCTGCCATGGATATCGTTCGTTCCCGCCTTTAACGAGGTAATGACCAGCGCTCCGCCCGCTCGGCCGAACTCGGCGGGCGCCACGCTGGTCTGAACCCTGAATTCATCGATGGCATCGGCGGGCGGGAAGAAAATAATCGTATTGACCAGGGTTTCGTTGTTGTCGATCCCGTCGAGGATAAAATTATTCGATTGCGGCCGCAGGCCGTTGACGGCCAGCGAGGCTCCGCCTTCTTGCCCGAACCGGAATGTCTCTGCGTTGTTGTTGACCCCCGTGGCGGAATTCGAGCCGGTAGGAATACCGCGGCTTGCTCCGGGGACCAGCGTTGCCAGTTGCGTGAAATTGCGCCCATTCAGCGGCAGCTCCGTCACCTGCCGGCTTTCCACCACTTCGCCGAGCGCGGAATCCGCCGGGTCAATTACGGGCGAGCCTGCTTCGACGGTGATGCTTTGCGTCACGTCACCCAAGGTCATTTGGAAATCGGCGACGCCGACCTGCGCCACCTGCAGATCAAGTTCCCGGGAAACTTTTTTGAAACCCTGTTGCGTGACTTCCACACGGTAGTGTCCCGGCGGTAGCGCGGACACGGTATAGTAGCCCAGCTCATTCGTTGTGACGCTAATGGTCCGGCCGGTGCCCGTGCTGGTTACCGTCAGGCTTGCGCCTGAAACCGCGGCGTTCTGCGAGTCGGTGACGGTGCCCTGGAGACGGGCGGTGTCCGCCTGTGCATAACTGAGATGCGCTGTGCTCAGGAGAAATAGAATCAGGAAAATACTGCGAAATGCAATCGAGCGAGTCATTCCAGATCTTCCTTTCTTTCTATTGCTTGGATTCGAATGGTCCGGGACAGAAGACTTTCTGAGCGTCATGCGGAGCCCCAAGGTTCCTGAGGTTTCGATAGAAGCGCAGATACACCTCTGACCCGTTAAGCCAGAAGCTAACTGCACAAAGCTCGCCTACAGAGAGGGAGAGACACACCTCAGCATCGTGTCTGTGCGAAACTCTAGATGACCGCGGCTGCCCGGCCCCCACCCCTGGAGGTCACTGCGGCTGGTCGACAACGTGAAAAATTCTATTACAATTCGCAACGCTGTCAATCCTGGATCTCGTTTCGCCGCCGTACCTCGTCGCTATGATGTTGCCCGCAGCCTTGGCGATACATCGAATTTGATTTTATTCCGCGAGGAAACCGGGAAGAGCGCTATGCGTCGGGTTATGCAAAGATCAGCTGGCCGAACGCTTCCGGAACGTGGAAGTTGGGGACTGGCGTGCCGGTAGGCCGCCAGGCCGAATAAAACCGTTGCTCTGTCGCCCCTTCTACTCTGTAAAAATTGACCCGCCACGCAGCTCCGGTATCGAAACGATCGACAAGACACTTCATCGGTATCGCCAGCTCCGCGATCCAAGTTTTGCTGTCTAGGTTCAACATCACGCGTCTTCGCAAACCGCTTTTCAGGTCGTGCTTTTCTCCCGGAGCGATGTCCAGATCAATCCACATACCATTGGGGCTGACTTCGAACTCTTTGTAACGGCGGGAATTCGATGGATCGGGCTGCAAAAATACCTCAGCCACATCGCGATCCCACAGCTGGTCGCGGCGTCCATCGGGTGCAGCATCCGGAAATACAGTAATGACGCGGTATTTCGCAAGAAATCGCAGATAGAGCGCTTCCGGAGTCCACAGCAGCCGCACTTCCGTCTCGCGTTCCGGATCAGCGTTTTTGCCTTTCCAATCTGCATCGAATCGCAGCGCCTTCGCAAGTTCCCACGCCGATGATTTCGGGAATCCCTCCGGATCGAGGCTTTCTCTCATTCGAACGGCCACCGCTGTCTGTTCATCCATTGTTTGTTTGTGTTTATTCATCCCGGGGGATTGCACCTGTCACGCTGCCTCTCAGAATAGCGATTGCCATCCGATTCACAACAAAAAAGAAAGCGATTCGCAAAAGACCGTTCTCAGTTGTTTGCTTTTCCAACTTCTCGATTCCCTTTCGCTTGGCGTATGCAGACTTTTTGCGCACCAGGCCGTTGCCTCTTTCCGAATGCGTCCGGCCGGCGTGTTAGCATCAAGTTTGGTCTGATTCGACCTCTTTTTCGGTGCGAAGTCGACCCACTTCGAGGAGAACGGGAATGATTGAGCGTGCTAAAACCGCAGAACTGACCGTGCAACCGGAGCGGCGCAAACCCGAGGAGTTTCTGTATGTGAAGTTCCGCAGGGACGGGGGCGTCGCGCGCATGACCCTCAACCGCCCCGAACACAATCTTCTCAACGAAGCCATGCTGCGCGAGCTGGCCGACGGAATTGTCCATGCCGGCGAACAAAACGAAGTCAAATTGATTGTCCTCGATTCCGCCGGCAAAGTTTTTTGCGGCGGCATTGACATTGGCGAATACACGTCGCAGCGCGTCTTCCAGATGCTGGACGCGTTCCACGCGGTATTTTCCGCCATGTTGGACGTGGGAAAGCCCGTGGTTTGCGTGGTAAACGGTCCGGCCATCGGCGGGGGCGCGGAACTGGCGGCCTTCGGCGATCTGATCATCGCCACTCCGAAAGCCCGCTTTGCTCAACCGGAGATCAGCATCGGCATCTTCCCGCCGCTTGCCTCCACGATTCTGCCCTACCTCGTCGGACCCAAAATCGCACTGGAGCTTGTTCTTACCGGCGAACCAGTCACCGCGGAACGCGCCCTCGAGCTCGGCATGATCAATCGCCTCGTGCCAGAAGCCCAGCTGGAGCAAACCGTCGCCGATCTCGTGAATCGAATTAACGGCCACTCCGGCCCGGTTTTGATGATGGCCAAAAAAGCCATCCTCGGCGGCATGGGCTTGTCCCTGCGCGACGGCCTCAGGCAGTCCATGAATATTTTCCTGAACGAGCTCTACCGCCTCGATGATTCGCAGGAAGGCCTGCGCGCGCTGCAGGAAAAGCGCAAGCCGAATTGGAAGAATCGCTGAAGCGCGGTCATGATTTTTCAATCGCGCATTTTTATCCCTCGCATTGACACTCCTGCGCTCACGGCTTACACTCGTTTTTCAATTTGCAGGCAAGGGCAGCGGGGAAGGCCGTGTGAATCGGCCGCGGTCCCGCCACTGTAATCGGCTGAAACGCCGTAAGCCAGGCCACCCTCCCATGCCGCAGAGGCCCGCGCTCTTCGCGAGAAAGAACGCCGGCGGAAGCCCCAGGGTGTCTCGTGGGGCTTTTTTGTTGCACTCTGGAAACGCTCTCGCCGGGAAAGATTCGTGACAGACTTCGCGCGCTCACTCATTCGAAACACGTTGTGCGCCGCAATCGCGGCCTTGCTCTTGTGCTCGGCGCCGTCGCATGCGCAAAACGCTTCTCCGGTCTCGGCGGCATCACCAGTGTTCCGCGAAGTCACCGACGAAGCCGGCCGCACGGTGCGCGTTCCCCAGCCGGTCAACCGCATCGTTTCGCTGGCGCCCAGTTTGACCGAAACGGTTTACGCCCTTGGCTTGCAGGATCGCCTGGTCGGGGACACCGATTATTGTGATTATCCGGCGGACGCTCAGAAAAAAACCAAGGTTGGCGGCGGCATCAGCCCCAGCTTGGAAGTGATCGCAGCCTTGCACCCGGATCTCGTTCTTGTGACCAAGAGTTTCAACCGTCTCGAGACCGTTCATTCGCTGGACAACCTCGGAATTCCTTCTTACGCTACCGATCCTCATACCCTCGGGGAAATTATCGCTTCCTCCAAAAAACTCTCCGAGATCCTCGGAGCTCCCGAGGCCGGCGCATCCGTCGCCGCGGACATGCAGCGCCATCTCGCCGATTTGCAAAAGCGCCTGGGGGATCTGCCGCCCAAGCGCGTCTTGTTCGTTGTCTGGACCCAGCCGCTAATCTCCGTCGGCAAGGACACGTTTATCGCCGATGCTTTGCGTCACGCCGGAGCCGTCTCCATCGTGGATGCCGAACAAGCTTGGCCGCAGGTTAGTCTCGAAGAGGTCGCCCGGCTGCAGCCCGACTTTCTGATTTTTTCGGCTTCGCATTCCGACGCCGTTTCCCCCGCCGTCGAGGCGCTTGCCGAACTTCCCGGATGGAACATCGTGGAGGCCGTAAGCAATCGGCGCATCGCGGTGATCAGCGAGGCCGTCAACCGGCCCGCCCCGCGGATCGTCTCGGCCATCGAAGATCTCGCCCGGCAGCTTCATCCGGATGCCTTCGTGGAAAAGCCGGAAAGCGGCAAAGAGAAGTTACAGAGGGAGAATCCTTCGCCGAACTCGCCGCCTTCTACTTTTTCGCGAGACGCCGCGCAGGCTCAAATGACTGTTCCTGGAGGCTGCGCATGAAACCACTGACGCTTCGCCACCTCCTCCTGCAATGTTCGATCCTGGTCATCATTTTATTCGTCGTCGTGGTTGTGGCGCTGAAGTTCGGTGCGGTTCCCGTCTCGCTCTATGCCCTCGGGCGCGACTTGTTGCGCGTCGTTTTCGGGCAGAGCAGCCAAATCTCCAGCGATTATGGCCTGATCATCGTGAACATCCGCTTGCCTCGCATTCTTCTGGGAATGATCGTGGGCGCCTCGCTCTCCGTTGCAGGAACCAGCTTCCAAGCCCTGCTGCGCAATCCGCTTGCCGATCCTTATGTGCTTGGTGTTTCCAGCGGCGCCTCGCTCGGCGCCATCCTGGCTCTCATCGTCGAGCCGCATCTCTCCATTTCGCCGCTGTTCGCCGCGCTGCTCACTCCGCTGGGAGCCTTTCTCGGCGCGGCCGCAACCATCACCGCCGTCTATTTTCTGGGCCGTCGCGAGGGACAGATTGACAGCACCACTCTGCTTCTTGCTGGCGTCATCACCGGCTCGTTCCTTTCCGCTATCATCCTGTTTCTCATGAGCACTCTTACGGGCAGTCTCCGCGGCCTTTCCTTCTGGATGATGGGCGAACTTTCTACTCCTTTGCAGAAAAGCGTCTACTGGTTCCTCGGCGTCGGGTTCCTCTTTGCCGCCGGCGCCATTTACACCACGGCGTCGGATTTAAATCTGCTCCTCGCTGGCGAAAAAGAGGCTATGCACTTGGGTGTGGACGTGCCCCGGGTCCGCCTCGTCGTCTACGTCGCCGCTTCTTTCTTGACCGGATTGGCGGTGTCCGTCAGCGGCGCTGTCGGTTACGTCGGCTTGATCGTGCCGCACGTGATGCGTTTCATCTTCGGTTCCGATCACCGCACGTTATTGCCGACCGCCGCGATCGGTGGCGCCATTGCCGTCATCATGGCCGACACTCTGGCCCGCACCGTGGTTGCTCCGACGGAAGTGCCTGTCGGCGCCGTGACCGCCGTTATCGGCGCGCCGCTCTTCATCTACCTCTTGCGCCGGAGGCTGACATGAGCAGTGGCTCGGCTCTCGCACGGAATCCATTCGAACCCGCTCGCGCGGGGGGCGACTCTCGCCTCAGCGTCGAGCAGGTCAGCTACGCCTATTCCGCAAATCCGACGCAGGCCCCGCTCTTCACTCTCGAAGCCACCAGTTTTCAGGCCAAGCCCGGCGAAATCGTTGCCATCCTCGGACCAAACGCCAGCGGCAAATCCACTTTGTTAAATCTGATCGCGGGCGCCCTTGCGCCGCTCTCCGGCCGGATCCTGCTCGATGGATTTGTTACCCATTCGCTCACCCCAAAGACCCGCGCGCAGCGCATCGCCGTCGTCCAGCAGGAGAGCCGTTTGCTCTTCCCCGCGCGCGCCTGGGAATTTGTTCTGCAGGGCCGCCATGCCCACGGGCGCTCGCTGCGCTTCGAATCGGAAGACGACGTCATCATCGCAAAAAATGCACTTGCCCAGGTGGGTGCCGCGGACCTCAGCGACCGCTGGATGGACGAGATTTCCGGCGGAGAGAAGCAGCGCGTGATTCTGGCGCGTGCATTAGCGCAGCAGCCGCTGCTGCTGCTGCTCGATGAACCGACGCTTCATCTGGACATCGCCGCGCAAGTTGGTTTGCTCGATGCATTGCGCCGGCTGGCCGCGGAAAACCGCTACACCGTCGTGGTAGTGACGCACGAATTAAATCTCGCGGCGGAATACGCGGATCAGGTCGTGTTGATGCAGCGCGGCCGCTGCCTGCGCGTCGGGCCGCCCGCCAGCATTTATCAGCGGGAATTGCTCGAACAGGTTTTTCAAACGCCCCTCACCGTGGAACTGGGCGCCTCCGGGCGCCCGCGCGTGACGGTTTTGTCGGAACGTAGCAGCGAACTTTAGTTCGGTGCTTTTCTCGTTAACCCCAACCCCGCGGCCTTTGCTGCGGACCACAATCACCGTGGACTTCGTGCTCGGGAAGACGGGCAACCGCATCGCGGTTGCACTCGAACGGTCGATTTCGAACTCGCCTCTCAAGCGAGTTTCGAACGGCCGCTCAAGAAAAGCCGTCGCCGCCGCGCGACTGTAAGGCGGAAACATTTTGCGCCGGCCACTGCGGCTCGCTGCTCCCATCGGGGCGCTGCCGCGGGAAGGCCGCACAAGTACGGCCGCCAAGCCAGGAGACCGGCGAAGTCCGCAGCCTGTGTGACCTTCAACCGTCGCGCAGGACAACCTTCAACTCCCGCGCGAGAGGGAGCGGAGGACAAAATGAAAACGACTCTTCTTCGAACTGCTTTTCTTTTCTTCGCCGTTTTTGCAGTCAATTCTTCCTTGCAAGCCCAAAGCAATTCCGCCGATGCGCATCTTTCCGGAAGGCTTACGGATCGTTCCGGCTATGGCGTCGGCAACGTCAAAGTCACCGCACAATTGGAAGCCGGCGCAAGCGTGCAAATCTGGCCGGCAGCTTCGAGTTCCGACGGTGCGTATCTCCTCATCGTTCCGCCGGGCCGCTATCACATCCATTTTCAACATCCGTCGTTTGTGGCTCGTGATTTTGTTCTCGATTTAGCTGCTGCCGAAAATCGCTCGCTCGATGCGCTTCTCGAAATTCAGCGCGTTTCGGAAAACGTAGTGGTCACCGCAAATAGTCAGCCTTTGGAAATCGAACACACGCCCGCGCCGGTGGATCTCATCGGCGCGCAGGAGATCCAGCAGCGCCAAGCCGTTTCACTGCCCGACCTTCTTTCGACGCAAACCGGCGTCGCCCTCGCTCGTACCGGCACCATCGGCGGTTTTGCCACCATCTTCGTTGACGGCGGCAATTCCAGCTTCACTAAAGTGCTTATCGACGGCACTCCCGTTAATCTTCCTGGCGGCGACTTCATTTTTTCGAACCTTACGCTCGACAATGTGGACAAAGTCGAAATCGTTCATGGCGCCGAAAGCGCCCTGTACGGCTCCGACGCCATGTCCGGCGTCATTCAAGTCGTCAGCCATCAGGGTTCCACGCGCATCCCGGAAATCAATCTCTTTGCCGAAGGCGGCGGTTTTTCTTCCGCACGCGGCGGCGCGCAAGTCAGCGGACTCCTCGACAAATTCGATTACTCCATCGCCGGTTCCTACTTTCATACCGACGGCCAGGGCATCAACGACGCCTTCTTGAACCGCAGCTTCGCCGGCAACTTCGGCTACAGCTTCTCCGACTCGAATCAGCTCCGCCTCACCGTCCGGAGCACCGCCAGTTACGCCGGCACTGCCGGCCAGGCTCTCTTCGCTGCCATTTTCCCGCTGGATCCCACGGCCTTCGACGATGAACGCCAGTTCTCCGGCAATCTCAGCTGGACCTTCAAGACCGGTTCCCATTGGGTGCACCGCATGTCCGGCATGGAAGCCCGCTTCGTGGACACCAATGGGTTTCCCGATTTCAATTTTTTTCAAATCGCACAATTCAACCGCGCCGGCTTCCTCGAACAATCCACCTATTCGTTCCGCCAGGGAGCGGTCACCGCCGGCTATCAATACGAAGTGGAAAACGCCGACCCTAATAATCTCAGCGCTCTCCATGCGCGCCGCAACAATCAAGCCGGCTTCCTCGACGCTCGCTGGGTGCCCATCCCTCGCCTCACACTGAGCGCGGGAGCGCGTGCGGAAGAAAACACAAATTTCGGCACGCGCGTTGTGCCCCGCGCCGGCGCCGTCTATGCGCTCCGCTATTCCCAGGGTTCTTGGGGAGACACGCGCGCCAGAATCTCTTACGGAGAAGGCATCGAAGAGCCCACCATTTTCGAATCCTTTGACGCCGATCCCTGCAACCCCGGAAATCCCTCCCTGCGCCCGCAGCGCAGCCGCACCGTCAACGCCGGAATCGATCAATATTTCAGTGCCGATCGTTTTCGTATCTCCGCCACTTTTTTTGCAAACGAGTTTCGCGATTTGATCGACCAGGAGCAGGGACCGTCCAATTCCATGTGCTTCGGCGGCCGCGAAATGCTCTTCTTCAATATCGATCGTGCCCGCGCTCGCGGCCTCAATTGGTCCGGCGAAGCGCACCTCACTCACTGGCTCGTCTTGAAAGGAAATTACTCCTACGACGACACCCGCGTGCTGAAAGCCGTCGCCACTGCTGCTCCCGTCGAGCAGCCTGGCAATCATCTTCTGCGTCGCCCGGTGAACTCCGGCAACCTTTGGCTCAATGCCAACTACCGCCGGCTCTACTTCAATTTGGCGGGCTATTTTACGGGCGTGCGCACGGACAGTGATTTCGACGGACTCGGAATCACGCGCAATCCGGGTTACGCGCGGTTTGATTTTGCCACCAGCTGCAGCTTCGGCCGCGGCGTTTCTCTCTACGGCCGGGTCACAAACCTCTTCGACAAGCAATATCAAGAAGCCATCGGCTTTCCCGCGCTCGGCCGCGATTACCGTCTCGGCCTCAACTACCGCTTCAGCGGCCGTAAGTAAAACTCATCCGCAGATTTTGAGTTTCTTTCTTACCGAGAACCGAAACGGACGACTGAAAACTGTTCATGAACTCACTCGAACCTATCCTCTTCTGCTGGAGCGGCGGCAAAGACAGCGCCATGGCGCTGCACACGCTGGTCCAGCAGAAACAATTTGAAGTCGTGGCACTTCTCACCGCTGTCACGGAAGGCTACGAGCGCATCGCCATGCACGGTGTCCGCCGCGAACTCCTCAAGCGCCAAGCCGAATCGATCGGCCTCCCGCTCCACGAAGTTCGCATCCCGAAGCAATGCGTGAATCCCGTCTACGAAGCGCGCATGGAAGAAGCGCTGCGCCTCTTCTACGACCAGGGCGTTCGAACCGTCGCTTTCGGCGACATCTTCCTTGAAGACCTCCGCGCCTACCGCGAGAAAAACCTCGCCCGCATCGGCATGACCGCGCTCTTTCCCATCTGGAAGCGTGAAACACGCGAACTCATTCAGTATTTTCACGAGCAGCGATTCCGCGCGATCGTCGCTTGCGTTGATCCGAAAATTCTCGATCCCAGCTTTGCCGGCCGCGAACTGGACGAATCTTTTTCCTGCGATCTTCCGCCCCACGCCGATCCCTGCGGCGAAAACGGCGAGTTCCACACGTTCGTCTTCGACGGCCCGATTTTTCAATCTCCCGTTCCTGTTCACACGGGAGAAGTCGTCAACCGCGAGGGCTTTGTGTTTTGCGATTTATTGTCTCAACTGGAGGAAGCAAGAAATGAACTCTGAAATCTCTCAAAAAGAAAATCTGCTCTACCGCACCCTGCTGGCTCTCGCGATGATTGTGCTGGCTGCCGCTCTGCGCATCGCGCCGCATCCATGGAATTTCACGCCGGTGGGCGCGATGGCGCTCTTTTCCGGCGCGCTGCTCAAGGATCGCCGCTTGGCTTTCCTCTTCCCGCTCATCGCGCTGTTTGTGGGTGACGTCTTCATCGGCTTTCACAAACTGATTCCGATCGTTTACGCGAGCTTTCTCGTCAACGTGGCCATCGGACTCTGGCTGCGCGATCGCCGCACCATTGCGCGCATCAGTCTAGCTACGCTCCTCGGCGCAATTCAGTTTTTCATGGTCACCAATCTCGCCGTCTGGCAATTCCTCGGCGGCTACCCACACACCGCTTCCGGCCTCGCCGCTTGCTACATCGCTGGTATCCCGCTCTTCTGGAACACGCTTGGCGGCGACGCTGTTTACACCAGTTTGCTTTTCGGTGGGTTCGCCCTTTCTGAGCGCATGTTCCCAGCGTTGCGCGTGTCCATGGAACCCAGCGCGTCGCGTCACTCGGACTGATCCGGCATCGCACGAGGGCCACGAAGCATGACCAGTACATCGCGCCAAAACGAGAATCCAAACCCCCGCGTCGGCGTGGGTGTTCTTTTGGTGGATGAAGCAGGCCGCGTCCTGCTCACTCTCCGAGAGCGGCCACCCGAGGCGGGTTGCTGGAGCATTGTCGGCGGCAAAGTGGACTATCTCGAGACGCTGGAGCAATGCGCTGTCCGCGAGATTCGCGAGGAAGTCGGCGTGGAGATTCGCCTCGTACGCCTCCTGTGCGTCACCGATCATCATCTGCCTCATGAAGGGCAGCACTGGGTTTCGCCTGCGTATCTCGGACAAGTCCTCGCGGGCGAAGCCCGCAACTGCGAGCCTGAAAAAACACGCGCGGTCGGCTGGTTCCCGCTTGGCGAGCTGCCTTCCAATCTCACCATCACCGCCAGGAAGGCCATCGCTGCTTACATCCGCCAGTTTTCTCACGTTGCCGACACTTCTTCTCTTGACCACTGACCACTGAAAACCCGCCGATGCTATAATCTTCGTTCCTTATGGCGAAAACCACTCCAGAGGAAGCGCGCGTCGCCTCCGAGGTGCTGGCGAAATACGAGCCGGTCATCGGGCTGGAAGTCCACGTCCAGCTGCTGACGCGGACGAAGATTTTCTGTGGATGTTCGACACGCTTCGGCGATCCACCGAACACCAACGTCTGCCCTGTGTGCCTGGGCTTACCCGGAACTCTTCCGGTCTTGAACAAACGCGCGGTGGAGATGGCCATGCGCGCTTCGCTGGCGCTGCATTGCACGGTCCACGATCACTCACGGTTTGCGCGGAAGAACTATTTCTACCCCGATCTGCCCAAGGGCTATCAAATTTCACAGTACGAATTGCCGCTCGCGACGGGCGGCTGGCTGGAAATTGAGGCTGGCGGCGCGAGGAAGCGCATCGGCATCACGCGGCTGCACCTGGAAGAGGATGCGGCGAAAAATCTTCACGAAGGTTTCTCGCAATCGGTCAACAAGGCCTACATTGATTACAACCGATGCGGGACACCGCTCAGCGAGATTGTTTCTGAGCCGGACATGCGCACGCCGGAGGAGGCTTACGCGTATCTCACCACGCTGCGGCAAATCCTGCTGTACACCGGTGTCAGCGATGTGAACATGGAAGAAGGCTCGCTTCGCTGCGACGCCAACGTGAGCGTGCGGCGGCGCGGCGCGAGGGAGTTCGGAACCAAGGTGGAAGTCAAGAACTTGAACTCGTTCCGCTACCTGCAGAAGGCGCTCGAATTCGAAATCGAGCGTCACATTGGCGTGCTGGAGTCGGGCGGACGCATCTCGCAGGAAACGCGGCTATGGAATCAGGCGGAGAGCCACACGGTTTCCATGCGCTCGAAGGAAAAAGCGCACGATTACCGCTATTTTCCGGAGCCGGACCTGCTGCCGGTTCACATTAGCGAAGCCTGGCGCAACGAAGTCCGCCGCACGCTGCCCGAATTGCCGGAAGCGAAGCGAGCGCGCTTTGTCAGCGCCTACGGTATCACGCCGTATGACGCCGAAGTGCTCACCAGCACGCAAGCACTTGCCGATTATTTCGAAGCCGCCGTGAAAGCCGGCGCGCCCGGCAAAGCCGCAGCCAACTGGATGCAAACGGAATTGCTGCGCGGATTGAAAGATTCCGGCAAGGAAATCGACGCCAGCCCGGTCACACCCGCGGCCCTCGCAGAATTGGTGACGCTCGTCGAGTCCAGCAAGATCACGGGCGCCATCGGAAAGAAAGTTTTCGCCACCATGTTCGCATCCGGCCGCGGCGCCGCGGAAATTGTTGCCGCGGAAGGACTGGGAGCGCAGGTCAGCGACGCCTCTATTGAACAAGCCGCGCGCGAAGTCATCGCCAAAAATCCCGACAACGTGGCCAAGTTTAAATCCGGCAACGAAGGCGTCTTCAAATTTTTCGTCGGCCAGGTCATGAAGGCCACGCGCGGCCAGGCCAACCCGCAGGCCGTCAACGACATCGTCAAGAAACTCCTTGCAGACGCAAAGTGATCATTGCCAGATCGTTCGTACCGGTCTGCGCGCTCCTGGCGCAGGCTTGGATTCGCGCGCAACATGCTTGGCACATTCGTCATGCGCGCCCTTTGTCCGTCGAAGAACGTTCGGCACTCGCTCGCCACTATCACGACGATTTGCTCTCCGCCGTGCTCCTCCGAATGGTCGACAGCTTGGGCCAGCCGGCTTTGTTGCGGTTTGTCAAAAGAGGACTGGCCTTGCGGGGCGTCCGGCTCGACTTCGATTTCACGGGCGTTTCCGGTATTACGTTCGACAATTGCGTCCTCGTTCGTCGCGGCCGGCTCGACGTTCGTCTGCTATTTCATGAGCTCGTGCATGCAGAACAGTATCGCCAGCTTGGCGTTGCGCGGTTCGCACGCGCCTATGTTCAAGGTTTGGTTGACAGCCGCTTCGTCTATAGAGGCATTCCTCTGGAGGTCGTCGCCTACGACATGACCGCTCGCTTCGCCTCCGGCGCGGCCTTCTCCGTCCGCGACGAATTGACTTCCTGGATTCGCGCTCATGATTACTAGCAGTTTGGACTTGTAGCGCCCGCATCCCGGCCGGCCCTTTCTTTTGTAGTGACGGCGTTCCGAAGCCGTGCGCTCCTGATTCTGCTAAGCTCTCAAGATTCCACGCGAGGAAACTCTCATGCTCAAAATCGGCGCCAAAGCCCCCAACTTCAATCTCCTAGCCGACAACGGCAAGGAAGTCTCCTTGAATGACTTCAAAGGCCAGCGCGTCTTGCTCTTCCTTTATCCCAAAGCGAACACTTCCGGTTGAACGATTGAAGCGTCCGAGTTTCGTGACGCAAAGCCGGAATTCGATCAGCATGGCGTGGCCATCCTCGGGATGAGCGCCGATCCCGTCAAAGCGCTCGCTTCCTTCAAGGAAAAACAAAACCTTAATTTCCCCTTGCTCAGCGATCCCGACCATAAAGCCATCGGAAAGTTCGGCGCCTGGCAGAAAAAACAGTTCATGGGCCGGACTTACACGGGAATCGTGCGCAGCTCCTTCCTCATTGGCAAGGACGGGAAGATCGAGGAGGTATGGCCCCTCGTCAAAGCCAAAGGGCATCCCGCTGAAATCCTAAGAACCATCTCCGGGAAATAGCCCCCGCGAGCGCCGCATCTTTCCCGTTTTTCTGAAGGGTTTGGGTGTTGGTTCAATCGGCATTCGTAAGCCGCTTTCCGATATTCACAAGTCGTACCAACTTCAAGATACCTCGGGCGATAGGTTTGGGAATCCCGTAGGGCCCGCCTGAAGTCTACCCCGATGTTGTCGGGAGGCAGGTCGCCCCCCTCGAGATTGCTAAAACTGAATCTCGAGTTCGTCCCGGGCTGCGGGCTGAGGCTCGATGAAGAGATTGTCGATCAGGCGGGTTTTGCCAAGGAAGACGGCTAGAAGGATGTAGCAGGGCTTGTTGATGCGCGTGACGGGCTCGAAGGAGTGTGCGTCCACGATATCGGCGTAGTCCACTCTTGCCAAATGCTCTTCACTGAGTGTGCGGTGGAGAACTGTTTGCAGTTGCAGCGCATCGCGGACTCCGGCGAGGAGTTCGGCTTTTGCGGCGTCCAGGGCGCGATGCAAAACCGTGGCGGCTTTGCGTTCGTCCGGGTTCAGGTATGCGTTGCGCGAAGAAAGGGCGAGGCCGTCCGGCTCGCGCACGATGGGACAAACGACGATTCCCGTGTAGAGATTCAAGTCGCGCGCCATCTGCAGGATGATGCCCGACTGCTGCGCGTCCTTGCGTCCAAAATAAGCGAAATCCGGCTGAACGATTTGCAGAAGTTTGAGCACAACGGTGGCGACGCCGCGAAAATGGCCGGGGCGCGAGCGGCCTTCGAGACGGTCGCTGAGTCCATCTACGTTTACGTAGGAGGAGAATCCCGGCGGATAGATTTCCGGGGCTTCGGGAGCAAAGAGCGCATCCACGCCGGCTTGCTCCAGTTTTTCTTTGTCTTCCTCGAAGGTGCGCGGATATTTGGAAAAATCCTCGTTGGGGCCGAACTGCTTGGGATTCACGAAAATGGAAGTGATCACCGGCGAGCAATCCCGCTTGGCGCGTTCAATGAGCGCCACATGTCCGCGATGAAGGGCACCCATCGTAGGAACAAGCCCGATGATGCGGCTTTCCGCGTGCGCTTGCTGCGCCAGCTCCTTCATCCAGGCAATGGTTCGGATGGTTTCCACTGGGAAGGGTAAGCGCTCGAGATTATGCGCCCGCGGCGGTGGCGCGTTCGCGATAAAAGTGCATCAGGTCGGTCAAGATGGGCTGCGCGCCGAGTTGCCGCAACAGTGTGGTGACCTGGCCGCGGTGATAGCTGCCATGATTCACGACATGCTGCATGGATTGCCACAGCGGGTTTCGATAGACGCCGAACTTCAGCGTTTTGTATTCCATCATGCGGTCGAGGTCACCCTGGTTCAACCCGCGGACGAATGTGAGCAGGCGCGCCTCGTGTTCGCTCCAGCGCTCGCGCAGGCTAGCCACATCCTTGAATTGCGTCGTGTCCGGGAGTGAAGCGGGCGAGCGGCCCTGGAAGCGCTCCAGCCAAATCCATTCCGCCCCGTAGATATGCGCGAGCGTGTCACGAACGGAGCCGAAGCTGGAACCCAGCGGCTTAACAAACTGCTCCGCTGAAAGGCTGCACGCAGCGTCGAGCGAGCGGTGATTGGCCCACGCGTTGTAGTCGTACAACTGGCGCATCTCTTCGGGCGTCATCTTCCCCTCCACGTGCAAAACTTAGTTGAATGTCATTCCGAGTCTGACCTGCTTGCGGCAAGCTGCGCAGGCAAAAGCGAGGCATTCGGTTTTGACTTTTTCTGCGTGGTCCCTTTTCTACCAATCGCCGTCACTATTCACGGGAGCCTCTTTCTGCTCCGTGGCCATCTGCGCCGCATGATAGGACTCTCCATCGGACGGGAACATTCCCCGGCGCACATCGTCGCAGTATTCGCGCACCGCGGCAGAAATCATTTTCCCGACGTTCGTGTACTGCCTCGCAAATTTCGGCGTCGCACCAAACGTGAGACCGAGCAGATCGTGCACCACCAGAATCTGCCCGTCACAATCCGGCCCCGCGCCGATGCCGATGGTGGGGATCCGCAATTCGCGCGTGATCTGCGCCGCCAGCTCGCGCGGCATGGCTTCCAGAACCACGGCGAAGGCGCCTGCTGCTTCCACGGCGCGCGCGTCGCGAATCAGCACTTCGGCGGTGTCCACGGTTTTGCCTTGCACGCGATAGCCGCCGAGCGCGTTTACGGATTGCGGCGTCAAGCCGACGTGGCCCATCACCGGGATTTCGGCTTCCGTCAGCCGCGAAATCAATTCGAGGCGCCGCTCGCCGCCTTCTACTTTAACGGCTTCCGCGCCGGCTTCTTTCACGAAGCGCATGGCGTTGTGGAGAGATTCTGCCATGTCCGTGTGATAGCTGCCGTAGGGCATGTCCGCGACCAGCAGCGCGCGGCGCGTCCCACGGCGCACCGCACGCGTGTGATGGAGCATTTCGTCGATGGTGACTGCCAAAGTATTTTCGTGGCCGAGCACCACCATGCCGAGTGAATCGCCGACGAGGATGACGTCCACGCCGGCTTCGTCGAGCAGCCGCGCCGTCGGATAGTCGTAAGCCGTGAGGCAGGTAATTTTCTTGGAGTTGGATAGGGAGCCAGCAGCGCGCGATTTGCGCTGGAGGAGTTCGGGCACGGTCACTTTTCCGTTCCCGGATTGCGGGACAACGCTCATGGTGGCCTCCGGTGCCATTCCCTGAATGCGGGATACAGCCCTGTACTTCACCTTGGCCAAGAATAACAAACTCAAATGCGATTCACCAGAATTTTCGATGCTTGGTGGCTTGGATTTCAACTCGCGGGTTCCTGGGCACTAGAATCCCCGATGGCCTTCCGCCGTTGGTTCTCTCCTTCATTAGCGGGGGTGGATAACGTGAGAAACCGTGTCAGACCTGTCGCTGATCTTCCGCGAGCGAAGAGAATGAAAGATTAATCGCAAAAAAAGCGGTCCGCTTCCAACGTGGTCTCATACTTTTGCTTGCCGAGTTTCCTGCTCCATTCAGCCGCTTGAGCTGAGTTGCGAATAGCCCTGATTCCCGGATAGGCAAGCGACCAGTTTGTGCCCCGGACATCGCCGTCGGGCTCTTTTGCGGTAGTCCATCGCTCGTAGTCGGTAAACGCATGGCCCCAGGACTTTGGCCAAATCTCGTTCCCGGCACAAGTCTCGCAGTCCGCCCTGACGCAGTCTGTAAAAACAAACTCGTGTTGTCCCCGATTCGAGCTCAGGGAGTCTTCGATGATCATGACGTAATCGCGACCGTGACTTGCGAAACGGTGTTCTAAGACCGCCACGTCCACTTCTGGAAGCCATTTGAGTGATTCATCGAGAGGGTGCCACAGGCTCCCAGCAATCACGTTATACCTGGCAGATCAGGGGTCGCGCGGCGCGTGGGAGCGGCCTTTCCATTGTGCGCCGCGGCCGAGCCAGTGGCGGGCGGCGGAGAGCCAGGTGGCGTAGGCGTAGAAGGCGGCGGCTAGCGGGAGAGTGAAGGACCACAGCGGGGAGAGGCCGTAGAACGAGACGGTTAGCAGGAAGGTTGTGGTCATTATGGAAATGGCGGTGCTGGCCATGATCCAGGCTGGGTCGTTTCCGGTGAGGAAGAGAATCCATGCGAGCCAAAAGGTCGCGAAGAGACCCGCGAGGGCGGCGACGAGCAGAAAGAAGGAATGGCGGAGTTGGGCGAAGGCGGTGCGGGCGATCATGTCGCGGATTTCGGCCAAGCTGCGGTACTCGCGAAGGCTGACGCTGGCGCGGGTCAGGCCCATCCAAATTTTCCCACCGGTCTTTTTCACGGCACGTGCGAGTGCGCAATCGTCGATCACTTCGCTTCGAATGGCTGCGATTCCGCCGACGCGTTCGAGCGCGTCGCGGCGGAGCAAAATGCATCCGCCCGCCGCGCCTGCGGTGCGCGCTTTGGGATCGGCGATCCAGCGGGGCGGATAGAGCATCAGAAAAAAAAAGAGAAACGGCGGAATCAGAAGGCGCTCCGGAAAGCTCTTGGCCTGCAACAGCACCATAAGCGAGGTGAGTTCGAGCGCATCTCGCTCCGCACGGAAAACCAGGCGGCGCAGAGTGTCCGGCGCGTGGACCACATCCGCATCGGTGAGCCAGTAGAATTTGGGCGCTTTTTCCGCGGCCAGGGAAAGGCCTTCGTTTAATGCCCAGAGTTTTCCGGTCCAGCCGGGCGGAAGCGGAGTTGCTGTGTGGACGACCACGGGCTTTGTTGCGCTGGATTCTTCGGCGGCTTGAAGGGCCAGCGCGGCCGTGCCGTCTGCACTGTGGTCATCCACGACAACGATGGAGAATTCGCCGGGATAGTCCTGCTTGGCTAACGCGCCGACAGCGCTGGCAATGGTTTGCGCTTCGTTGCGTGCGGGAACGACGGCGACGACCGGCGGCCAGTGTTCGAGGGGCTGCGGCGCAGTGTCGTCTTCCTGGACTTTCCAGAAACTTCCGCGCGCAAGAAGGAGATAAAACCAAATCGTAAAGGGGATGGCTGCGAGATAGATGGAACTCAGAGGCACACGCTATTTTGCAACAAAGCCGGCTGGCAGTAATTAGTTTTCAGTTCTCGGTAGGAGAGCGAGGCTGTTCTTTTCCTGCCTAAGCAGTTACTTCAAAAAGAGTCAGTCTACGCCAGGTCTTCGGCGCGAATCGGAAGGCGGCGAAGGCGTTTACCGGTTGCTGCGAAAATCGCGTTGCACATGGCGGGAGCCACGACGGGCAAGCCGGGCTCGCCGATGCCGGTGGGTTCTTCCTGGCTCAGGACCACGTGGACTTCCGTTGTTGGAGCTTCGTGGATGCGCGGCATCCCGTAGTCGTTGAAATTCGACTGCTCGACGCGGCCTCCCTTGATTGTAATGGCGTCATGCAAGGATGCGGAAAGCGCATAGATGGCGGCGCTTTCGACTTGCGCGCGCACGCCTTCAGGATTAATCGGGCGGCCGCAGTCCACGGCGTAGACGATGCGCTGCACTTTTACGGCGCCGTCTTTCACGCTCAGCTCGACGACGGCGGCGGTGTAGCTTTCGAACGAAAAGTATCCGGCGATGCCGCGATAAACGCCCTTAGGGAGCGGCTTGCCCCAGCCGGCTTTTTCCGCCGCGAGGCGCAAAACATTTTTGAGGCGCGCGGTGTCTAGGGGCTTGCCCTGCTTCGGGTTGGTGAAGTCGGGGATTTTGCGATCGTCTCCGATGAGGCGCAGGCGAAATTCCAGCGGGTCGGCGCCGGCGGCCGCCGCAAGCTCATCCACAAAGGATTCGACCACGAAGCCGCTGGAAGAGTGCTCGACGGAGCGCCACCACGCACGCGGCACGGACGAATTCGCGACGGTGTATTCGAGACGGTAGTTCGGTGTTTGATAGGGAATGAACGCGGCGGTGGCAAATTCGGAATTCTCGGGGGTCTCCTTGCCCTTGGGACTCCACATCGCGTCGATGGAAGTGGAACTCTGGAAATGCTTCCAGGCGGCGAGATTGCCCTTGGCGTCCAGCGCGCCGGAAAAACGGTGATAGGAAGCGGGGCGATAGAAGCCGTGTTGCATGTCGTCTTCGCGGGTCCAGAAAACCATGACCGGCTTACCGGAAACTTTCGCGACTTGCGCCGCTTCCATAACGAAGTCGGCCTGATAGCGCCGGCCAAAACCGCCGCCCATCAGCGTGGTGTGCACGATGACTTTTTCCGGAGGGAGTTTCGAAACTCCGGCGATCACTGCTTGCGCCCACTGGGGGGCCTGCGTGGGCACCCAGGCCTCCGCGCCGTCCGGCCGGATGTGCACGGTGCAGTTCATGGGCTCCATGGTGGCGTGACACGCAAAGGGAAGTTCGTAGATGGCTTCGGTTTTTTTCGTGGCGCCGTCAAGGACAGCGCCGGCATCGCCATCGTTGCGGACCACTTTTCCGGGCTTAGCAGCGTTGTCCAGAAACTGTTGATGGAGCGAGGCAGAGGATTCGGAAGCGGCGGGGCCTTCCTCCCAGGAAATCTGCAGCGCTTTGCGGCCTTGCATGGCAGCCCAGGAATTATCGGCGAGGACGGCGACGCCGCCGGCGGTGAATGCGCCTTGCGCTACGGGATCGATGGGGAAGACGTCGCGGACGCCGGGGACGGCTTTGGCTTTCTCGGCGTCAAAAGATTTCAGTTTTCCGCCGAAGACCGGGCAGCGGGCGATGACGGCGAACTGCATGCCGGGCACGCGGGAATCGAGGCCGAATTTGGCAGTGCCGGTGGCCTTTTCGCGGCTTTCGAAGCGCCGCGTGTCATGCCCGACGATGGTGAATTCGCTGGAATTCTTGAGGGGAACGGTTTTGAAGTCGGGGATGGGGAGTTTCGCGGCATCGGATACGAGTTCGCCGTAGGTGAGAAAATTCTTGCGCGCGCCGTGGAGGACGCCGCCGTCCTGGGCTTTGCACGTGTCCGGGCTGACGTTCCAGTGGGCGGCCGCGGCAGAAACCAACATTTCGCGCGCCGCCGCGCCCGCCTGGCGCAAGGGCAGCCAAGAGCCTGCTACGCTGCCACTGCCGCCGGTGCCGTGACTATAAATCTTCGGATTGGTGGGGGCTTGCTCGACCTTCACATTCTTCCAATCCAGGCACAGTTCTTCGGCGAGAATCATGGGGAGAGAGGTCATGATGCCCTGGCCCATTTCCGATTTGCCGAGGATCAGCGTGACGTGGTTGTCCGGAGTGATGCGGACCCAGGCGTCGAAGGGATTGGGAATTTTCTTTTCCCGCTCTTCGGCCAGATCGGCAACCGCGCGCGGAGCAAGATGGAAGCCGATGACAAGGACCACACCTCCAGCGGCGCCGGTCTTCAGGAATTCACGACGGTTTACGACGGAAGCGGTTGCCATGGGACACCTCGATATGGACTGCGAGCGAAACGGTTGAGGAGAAATTTTGCTGCTGCTTGAGCTTTACGCCTTCGACTGCATCCCGGCGGCGCGATGAATGGCCTTGCGGATGCGCTGGTAGGTGCCGCAGCGGCAGATGTTGCCGCTCATGGCGTCGTCAATGTCGGCGTCGGTGGGCTTGGGTTTTTTGGAAAGCAACGCGACGGCGGACATGATCTGCCCGGACTGGCAGTAGCCGCATTGCGGAACGTCTTCTTCCATCCAGGCTTGCTGGACGGGATGGCTGCCATCGGCGGAGAGACCTTCGATGGTAGTGACTTTCTTGCCCGCGACGCTGGAGATCGCGGTGATGCAGGAACGCGCGACTTCACCGTTGACATGCACGGTGCAGGCTCCACAAAGCGCCATGCCGCAGCCGAATTTGGTGCCGGTCATGTTGAGCGTGTCGCGAAGCACCCAGAGCAACGGCATGTCCGGGCTGACGTCGACGGTTTGTGGTTTGCCGTTCAGAGTGAAACTGGTGGCCATGGGGTCCTCCCTCTTGCAGAACGATATCCTACAACAACTGCTCGTCTAGATGAAAATCCACGAAAAATCATTTAGCCGGAGTGCAAATCGGCCGAGCGAATAGGCAAGTGCCGAATGCGCTTGCCGGTGGCGGCGAAGATGGCGTTGGCGACGGCGGGGGCGACGGGCGGGACGCCGGGTTCGCCGCAGCCGCCGGGCGGATCCGTGCTAGGCACGATGTGAACATCGATTTGCCCGGGGGCGTCGCTCATGCGCAGGACTTGGTAATCGTGGAAATTGCTTTGGTCGATGCGGCCGCGATTGACGGTGATGGCGCTTTTCAGGGTTTGCGCCAGGCCAAAGTTGATAGCGCCCTCCATTTGGGCTTGGACGCCGAGAGGATTGACGGCGGTGCCGCAATCGATGGCGCAGACGATGCGATCGATGCGGAGAGTGCCTTTTTTTGCGTCGCAAGTGACTTCGGCGACCTGGGCGACGGAGCTGCCCCAGCCGGATGCGGCGGCGATCCCGCGGCCACGGCCTGCGGGAAGTGGCTGATGCCAATTTGATTTTTCCGCGGCGAGTTCGATGACGGCGCGACGGCGGCCGACGTCGATGCTTTCATTTCGCACGCTGATTTTTCGCGGCGGACCGAAAGTGGCGAGGAGGAATTCGACGGGATCGCGGCCGGCGGCGTGGGCGGCTTCGTCGAAAAAACTTGAGATGGCGAACTGATTTCCGGAAGCATCGACGGAGCGCCAGTAGCCAAGGGGCATGCCGGATTCGGAGATGGCGAATTCGAGGCGAAAATGGGGGACGAAGAGCGCGGGGAAGTCGAGGGAGTCGACTTGCGCGGCGGCTTGAGGGGAAAGGCCGGTGCCGCTGTAAAACGTTTCGATGGACGGCGAAGAGCCGCGGTGGCGCCAGGAGAGGAGGTTGCCGCGATCGTCGAGCCCTGCCCGGAATGCGTGATACGCGGCGGGGCGATAAAAATCGTGGCGGATGTCGTCTTCGCGCGTCCAGACGACCTGGACAGGCGCGCCGGCTTCACGGGAAATGAGGGCGGCTTCGACGGCGCAGTCCTGAATGAGGCGGCGGCCGAAACCTCCGCCGATAAACGTGATGTGGACTTTGATGCGATCGCGCGGAATGCCGAGGGCTTGAGCGACGGAATCCGCGGCGGCCGCGGGAACTTGCGTGGGCACCCAGAGTTCACATTCGCCATCGCGCACGTGAGCGGTGCAGTTCATGGGCTCCATAGTGGCGTGGGCAAGGAAAGGAAGTTCGTAGGTGGCTTCGATTTTCTTGGATGCGGCGGAGTGGGCTTTCTCGAAGTCGCCGTCGTTTCGAATGACGGGGCAGGGCTGGGACGTGAGCTGAAGCATTTTTTCGCGGAGGCTGGCGGTACTTTCGGCGGACGAGGGAGTTTCGTTCCATTCCACTTTGAGAAGCTTGCGGGCTTCGAGGGCGGACCACGTGGAATCGGCGACGATGGCGACCCCCGCACAGGTGTAGTTGCGGCTGCCGGGGCCGGAAGTTTCGCCGAATTGATGGGTGAGGTGGACGGGCTTGAGTTCGAAAACGGCGCGAACGCGCGGAGCGGATTTGACTTCGTCTGCGTTGAAGCTGCGGGGCGTGCCGCCGTAGACGGGGCTGCGCTCGACAGAGGCGATCAACATTTCGGCAACGCGGACGTCGAGGCCGAATTGCGCGGCGCCATTTATTTTTTGCAGTGTGTCCGTGCGCAGAGTTGATTTGCCGACGATCTGAAAATCAGCTTGTTTTTTCAGAGGCGGATCGGCGGGAGGCTGCAAGGAGGCTGCGGCGGAGAGGAGTTGTGTGTACGCGATACTTCGACTGGTCTTGGGATGAAGGACGGAGCCATTTTCAGCGTGACATTCGGAGTGACGGACATTCCATTCAATGGCTGCGGCGGAGAGAAGCATTTCGCGGGCAGAGGCGCCGGCTTTGCGGAGAGTTTCGTAGGACGTTCGAACGCTCAGGCTTCCGCCGGTGAGTTGATTGCCGTATTGGGGATCGAGATCGGCTTCAACGACCTGAACGCGGCGCCAATCGCAACAAAGCTCTTCAGCGATAATCATGGGGAGGGCGGTTCGAACGCCCTGGCCCATCTCGGATTTGCCGCACCAGATTTTTACTTCGCCACTCGGAGATAGTTCCAGCCAGGCGTTGGGTAGGAATGGCGGGGGCGTCACGGCAGGTGAAGTCTTTGAAATTCGTGGCATTTCGGGAAAATGAAAAGGCAGGAGGAGGCTAGCGCCAGCCGTGGCCGAAGCTTTCAAAAACGCGCGGCGTGGGATGTTGGCAGGCAATTGAGGCACACCCAAGAAATGAGACGGACGCTCGGAGGAGGCGTGAGCAGCCTCAATTGCCTTCGACCGGTGCGGGCGCAGGCTTTGCAGGTGCTTTGGGTGCGCTCGGCGGGGTTTCCGGCTCGACGCCGCGCCAGCCTACCGGGCGGCCGCTGACGGCTTCCTTCACGGAACGGAAAAGAACGACGTACATGAGCTGGCGGTAGTAGAAGCGCTGTAGGAGCACGGGAATGAGCAGGGTCCAGTCTTCCTTGCGCTCCAGAGCGAAAGCGACCACGCAGGTGAGTATGTCAATGAGCAGAAAACCGAGGAAGAAGAGAACCGAGCGCAGCAAGTCTTCGTTGGTGGAATGGATTTGAGGCAGCCAGGACACATGCCACTTTTCCAGCGCCCAGATGGCGACAGAACCAAAGAACAAAAAATCGATGATCGGCGAAATGAGGGGAAGAGCGAGCTGAAAGACAAAAATGTTGGGAAGGGCGATCGACCCGAGCGTGCCATATTTCGGGCGAAAGAGCGTGTCGCTGTGCTTCCAGAAGGATTGCAGGGTGCCGAAGGTCCAGCGGAAGCGCTGGCGAATGAGCTGGCTGGCTTTTTCCGGCGCTTCGGTCCAGGCGATGGCTTCTTCGTCGTAGCTGATGCGCCAACCGAGCCGGCGAATGGCGATGGTCAGGTCAGCGTCCTCGGCGACGGTATCGGCGGTGATGCCACCCGCGTCCTCGATGGCCTTCTTGCGCCACGCACCGAGCGCTCCCGGTACCACGGTGATGCAGTTCAAGAGGTCAAAGGCGCGCTTCTCCATGTTCTGGCTGGTGATGTATTCGAGGGCCTGCCAGCGGGTCAGCCAGCGCGAGCGGTTGCCGACCTTTACGTTGCCCGCGACCGCTCCAACGGTGGGATCGGAGAAGTGCCGCACCAGCTTGCGGATGGCGTCGGATTCGATTTCCGTGTCCGCATCAATGGTGACGACGACGTCGGTGTCCGCCAGGGACAAGGCCAGACGCAATGCCGCCGCTTTTCCGCGATTCACCTGATGAATGATGCGCACACGAGGTTCATGCGCGAAATTTGCGTCCAGAAGCTCACCGGTCTTGTCGGCGGAACCGTCATCCACGACGATGATTTGCAAATCGTTGAAATCCGAGCGCAGGACGGACGTGACCGTGTCCACGATCACGCTTTCTTCGTTGTGCGCCGGGATGAGCACCGCGACGCTCGGCGGCGGAACGGACATCACGGCATGGTCGGGCCGCAGCTTTTCGATGAGCGCCAGGATGCCAATAATCAGCGCGCGGCCGCTGACCAGCACGATGCCCAGAATGAAAATCGTGGCGATACTCATTCTGGCCCAGTGATAGATGCCGAAAATGAAGCCGTCCGCGCGAGCTTCGAATTGCTCCTCCCTCGAGAGAGGAATCATGACCTGCGCGCGGGTCTTGCCGATGAGGTCGGGGACGGAAACAAAGCCGTAGCCCTGGGCCCGAAGCTTGTCAATGAGCTGAGGAAGGGCGGCGATGGTCTGCGTGCGGTCTCCGCCGCCATCATGAAAAAGAATAATGTTGCCGTCGCCGGCCTGGCTGATGACGTTATCTACAATCTCCGCCGCTGGAACCTGCTTCCCGTTTTCCTGTTTCCAATCGTGCGGGTCAATCTTCTGCCCGATGATGAGATAGCCCATGTCCTGGGCAAGAGGAAGATGGGCGACTTCCTCGGCATACTCGGGCTGGTGGTCAATGCCGAAGGGCGGGCGGAACAAAATGGACTTCACGCCCAAGGTACTTTCGATGAGCCGCTGCGTGAGATTCAGTTCCCAGCGAATCTGGGTCGGCGAGACGTCGTCCCAGGACGGATGCGTGTAGGTATGGTTGCCGATTTCGTGGCCTTCCGCGTACTCACGCTTTAGGATATTCGGCCACTGGCTAGCCTCCACGCCAATCACAAAGAATGTGGCGGGGACATTTTTTTGCTTGAGGACGTCGAGGACTTTGGGAGTCCAGGTGGGATCGGGACCGTCGTCAAAGGTGATGGCGAGTTTTTTGGATGCCGCGCCAAGCTGATCGATGTGGTAGGAGAGCGGGTACGCATCATATTTTTCGCCGGTGAAGAGATCCGTAGCGGCATCGTAAGTGAAAGAGCGGCTCCCGTGTTTTGGCGTGTCAATGAAATGCCAGACATCGCCTTCGCCTTCGAAAATCAGGTCGGGCCCTGGCGGTAGGTCCGCGATTTTTTGGCGAGTCGCATCATCGGGGCGCGTGGCATCCCAGATGGGCCACATGGACGGGTCCGAAGAACCCAGCCGCCAGAGCGCGGTGCCCTGGACGCCCAAGCGTTCGCTGGCGCGCAGTTCGTTGTAGGCGGTCACAGCGTCGAGCATCCAAACCTGGTGGACGTGGTTGTGTTCGTCGGAATAGGAATAGTGCGGGTTCAGGGATACGGGATCGAACTCCACCGGCGTTTCAGATTCGTATGCGTGCAGCAGAGCATCCTGAATGGTGAGCGATTCCGCGGACTCCTTGGCCTTTTTTCCCACTTCGGGCCAGTCGTAGGCATAGTTGCCGATGGTCACTACGATTTTCCGCGCCGGCACGACTTCGAGGATCTGGCGGAGATTCTCGACGAACCAATCCTGGGAGGCGATGGGACCGGGGCCGGAGGTGAGCCAGTGCTCATCGTAGTTCATGAGCACAATGGCGTCGGCCTGCTTGCCGAAGAATTCGTAGTCGTAGGCGTCATCGCGCGCGGGGAGAGCGATCATCAGCTTGAGGCCGACGCCATGCAAGGAGGCGGCGAGCGCGGCGGAAAAATCCTGGAAATTGTCCTGGCTCTTGTCGGGAACTTCTTCGAAGTCCACGACGATGCCGGCCTGGTGAGATTGCACGGCGTAGTCGGTGAGGTCGTGAACCAGGCTCGCACGCGCGGTGGAATTCGCGAGCATGTCGGCCATTTCCTTGATGCGCCAGGTGGTGCCGTCATAATTGTTGACCAGGCCCATCATGGGAATCTCGACGGGAGGATTGAGCGACTTCATCCACTGATGAAGCTTGTCTTCCTTCAGAATGGTGATGGCTTGCGCGGCAGAAGCCTTGACGCGCTGCTGTCCACGCTCGTAGTCCACCACGGTAATTGCGCCGTCGGGAGTGACGGAGTGCAATTGCTCCGGGACGAGGAGGTCGATGTCTTTGTAATGCTTTTTGAGGGACGCCATGCTGTTGGGGTCCCAGCTGACGAAAAATGCTGCGCGCAAGGGATCGTAGCTGGCGGGCACGGTTCCGAGATTCGCGACGCGGCGCCGCCGGCCTTCGCGAACGGCAAGGGGTTTCTTTTTCGCTTTCAGCGGGTGAAATCCGGGCTTGGTGTCGGGAAGAAGCCCGGCGGGCAGGTCCACGCTCACGGCAATGGTGACAAAGAAATACGCGAGCAGCAGCGTCAGCAGTACGCCGGTGATTTCCATTGCCCGGCGAGTGCGGCGCCAGCGCACGCGCTCCGCGTCGTAAAATATGGGACCGCGTTCCTTCATGTCACCTTTCAACCTGGCAGCACGGAAGGGAAAATATATCAGGCTGGGGCTGAGTCCGTCTGCTGCATTCCATCTGCACTATTGTAAGATGCGTGCCATTGATGAAGCGAATTTTCTCGAGTTCAGTTGTTGCTCTGGCCGCGGGCCTGGGCCTGCGGCTGTTTTTCGTGCTGAAGTATCCCGCCAGCTCCGGCGACACCATTTTATACGAACAGATCGCCACGAATTGGCTGAAGCACCATGTCTACGCGATGGACGTGGGCGGCGCGGTTACGCCGGTGGATTTGCGCATGCCGGGCTACCCGGCGTTTCTTGTGATTGTTTATGCGCTCACGGGGCGGACGGGGGCGGATGCGCGCCTTTGGGTGATGCTGGCACAAATCTGGGTGGACCTTCTCGGATGCCTGGTGATTGCGCGGCTGGCGGAGCTGCTGACGGCAACGTCTGAGGGCACCCCGACCAACCAGCATGTCCGGTCGGTTGCGCTGTGGCTTGCGGTGTTGTGTCCCTTCACGGCCAATTACTGCGCGGTGGCTTTGACGGAAGTGTTCGCGGTCTTTTGGACTGCACTGGCTTGCTGCGGGGTTGTTGTGGCGCTGCGACGAATTGAGAAACCTGATTTTCTCCTGAAGGCTTCTCACCGGCCGCTTGGGAGAAGCGCGGAATATCCGGCGCTGGGAGCGGGGCTCGCCGTGGGGATGGGAACGCTGTTTCGACCGGAGACGCCGCTTTTGTTGTTTGCCGCAGTGGTTCTGTTTGGGGGATTGTTGTTTCGATTGCAGGACTTCAAACGTTGGGTGATGGTGAGCCTGGCGATGGGGCTTGGTTGCCTGATGGTGCTTTCTCCGTGGGCCATACGCAATCTGATCACACTCGGTGAGCCGCAATTTCTGGCGCCGAAGAATTCCAATTTGCCGGGGGAGCTGGTGCCGTATGGCTTCATGGCCTGGGAAAAAACGTGGCTGTATCGCGTGAAAGATTGCTACCTGGTGCCGTGGAAACTGAATGATGAGTCCATCGATGTGGAACAGATTCCGGGGCGCGCGTTTGACACTGCGGAAGAGAAACAACGGGTCGCGGGCATTCTCGAACAATACAATACTGATTTGACGCTGACGGCGGAAGAGGATCAGGAGTTTGGCGCGCTGGCACGGGAGCGCACCGCGCGACATCCGCTGCGGACGAATGTTTGGTTGCCGGCGGCGCGCGCCGCCACGATCTGGTTCACGCCACGCATCGAATTGGTGCCAGTTTCGGGGCATGTTTTTCCCCTGAGGCAAACGCGGGAGGACGACCCTGTCGATCAGGAAATCACTATCGGGTTCTTTGTATTGAATTTGCTTTATGTGGGACTTGGTTTGTGGGGAGCGGTGTGGCTTTGGCGCTCGAATTCGGGGGGGCGGCCCCTGGTGGCGTTTTTGGTGTTGTATATCGTGCTGCGCACGGCCTTTCTGACTACGCTTGAGACGCCGGAGCCGAGGTACGTGCTAGTTTGTTTTCCGGCGTTGATCGCCATGGGGGCACAGGTTTTTGCGGGACGTGCGGACCACTGGCAAGAGAAGCTTCCGTTTACGCTGCTATTGCTCACGCTCAAAAGCCACAGATGAATCCGGTGCTACTGCTTTTCCTCGAAGGGTTCGGGATGGATGGTGACGCGATTGATCTGCGGGAATTTTTCCTTCACGCGGTCTTCCAGGGCGGCGGTCACGTCGTGAATCTGGGTGATGGGCAGCGCGCCCTTCATGGTGCAGTGGCAGGAGACGAGAATGTGATGCTCGACCTGACGAGCGCGGACGTCGTGACAGTTCACAAGCTCGTCGAATTCCATGGGCAAGCCGTTCAGGAATTCCTCGACGGCGCGGGAGAGCTGCTTCATTTCGCCGATACCGGTGTCGGGAGTGGCGATGTGGCGTCCCAGCGGCTCGATGTGGATGTTGACTTCCACGGGGCCATCGCGCAGTTCGCGAATTTCCTCTTCCAAGGCGCTGGCCTGGCGATGGGCGTCACGCAGGCTTAAATTTTCATCCACTTCGAGATGCAGCTCAATGAAGAGCTGCCCGTCCTGCTGGAGCGCGCCGACGTCGTGGATGGCCAGCCCCATGCGCTGGGCCACTGCGCGGATGGCTTCGAACAAATGCTCGCCCTGCGGGGCGCGCGGTTCGGCATGGACCATCACGTCAGAGGGGACAATTTCGCCGATGCGTTTTTCGATGGCGTCACTCAGGGCGTGAACTTGCTCGAGGCTGGCGGTGCGCGGCACGCTGACGGTCGCGTCGACAAAGTGGCGATTGCCGGCGCGGCGGACGCGCACACGGTCCACGTCCAGCACCCCGTCCATGCGCGCCACGGCTCGGGCGATTTCCTGCTGCAAGCCTTCGGGCGCCGCGTCCAGCAAGGCATCCAGCGTGCGACGGCCCAATTGCGCGCCAACCCACAGGATGACCGCGGCGACGGCCAGGCCCGCGAGAGCATCGGCGTACGCCAGCCAGGGCACATTCCAGGTTTCGCCGGCCCAGACGAGCGCGATGCCGGCGATGACCACGATCGTGCTCCAGACGTCGGTGGAAAAATGCAGGGCGTCGGCTTCGAGCGCGTCACTGGAATATTTTTTCGCAACGTGGGAGAGCGCCCGCGCCCGCGTCACGTCAATGGAAAGCGCGACAAGCAGCACGAGGATGGCAGTCACGCTGGGCTGAATGTGCACGCTGCGAAAAAAAAGCCGCGCGAAGGCTTCATAGATGATGTAACAGGCGGTCAGGGCGAGCAGGCCGGTTTCCATGAACGCGGAGAAGTTTTCGAATTTGCCGTGGCCGTAGGGGTGCCGTTCATCGGCCGGCTGGTCCGACATTCGGATCGAGAGAAAGGTGATGATCGCGGCAATCAAATCCAGGCTGGAATGCAGCGCTTCGGAGAGGACACCCAAGCTTCCCGTGCGTACGACGAGAAACGTCTTGAGAGAAACCAAGAGAAGAGCGGAACCCACGCTCAAAAGGGCGGCCCGCTTTTTTTCGCGGCCTTCCTCGATTTGGGTTGTGGTGACCACGGTCCGCCTAGACTACCTTAAGTCCTCCGTTTTCTTGAGTCCGTAGCGCTGGGACTTGCCACGACCGCCTTCTGCAGCTACTTAGGTTTATTGCCTGTTAATTCCCGGCCCTTAAACTATACTGGCATTAGTTCTTTCACTACCTATTCCTCGAGGAACAACATGAGATCCCACCTCGGACGTGTCTGGTTTTTCAGTGCCATTCGCTGCAGCCGCTTCGCGGAACGTGCCGTGCCTGGCCACAAACGATCGGTAAGGCGCGCATCAGACTGGGTTGTGATCGTACTGTGCGCCGTGGCGGTCCTGCTCATGGCAATGCCCGCGGCGTGGGCACAGTCCGGCGCGAACACTGATCCCACGTATGTTGCTCTCCGCAATATCGGTGTGGGAAGCGAAGCCGTGCAGGTCACGAACTTCGATCTCAAGCGCGACGCGGGCACATTCCGCCTGCGCTCGGGAACGGTTTGCTTTGTTCCCCCGGTGAATGGAAAGGTGACCGGCGCGGTGTTCGCCGGCGACGGCGTTTTCCTGCTCGTGCCGCCGACGGAAACGGAGCGCAAGAGCCTGAAGTTTCTCACCAAAGAAGAGGAGTTCAACGAAAAGTTCGAAAGGCTGGTACTTCGCTTCACGGATTCCACCTACGACGAAATCAAGAAAGCCGGCACGCCCGCGACCGGAGGTTGTGACGCCGGCCTCCTGAAAGACAGCCAGAACACGATGCGCCACAAACTAAAATCCAACCTGGAAATCGACATTGCGGGAGAGCTCCTCAGTCCGGAGCCGCGGGGACTCTTCGTCGCGTTCATCCACGGCAAGCGGTACGACGACAAGGAGATTTACTCGGTTGATCCTAACCGGAATTCGAACCAAGTGGACTTCTTGACCTACGACGAAAACAAGTGGGGTGACTGGGCTTCCTTCAACTTTTCGGAGTTCCACCCCAAGGGCTCGGTTGGCAGGACCATCCAGATTGAGCACCACCAGCTTGAGACGTCGCTTGAAAAAAACGGCACGCTCTCAGGGAAAGCCACAACCACATTCATGTCCATGCGGAATGGACTCCGCGTGGTTCCCTTCTCGCTGTTTCACACCCTGCGCGTGCAGTCCGTCAGCGCCGAGGGTCAACCGCTGTCGTTCATTCAGGAGGACAAGAATGACGACGCCGACTTCGCGGTGATTCTCCCCAAGCCGCTGGCCCTGGGCGAAAAGTTCAGCGTCACGACAACGTACAGTGGCAAAGATGCGGTCAGCAACGAGGGCGGCGGGAACTACTTCCCGATCGCGCGTGACGATTGGTATCCCAACGGTGTGGGTTCCGTGTTAGGGGAATACGCGTCTTATGACATGACTTTTCGCATTCCCAAGGGAATGAAGATCGCCGCCACTGGCGCCATCGTCAGCGAATCCAACGATGGCGGGCAGAATGTCAGCGTGTGGAAGAGCGAAACGCCGCAAACGGTCGCCGGGTTCAATTTTGGGAAGTTCAAAGTGGAGGAAGCGAAACTGACCAAGCCCGAGGTATTCATCCAGTCGTTCGCGAACGAGGAATCCCCGAACTGGGTGCAGTCGCTGCAACAAGCAGCCAGCGGGAGTCTGCCCGGGCAAGGCCCGGTGAGCGGCGTGTCCTTGGGTTCGATGAGCACGACGTCCTTGAACAAGAAGGCGCTTGCCGAGGGTGAGCTTGCCGTCCAACTTTACACGGATTTCTTCGGTCCATCTTCCTTTACGCACTTGCAGATTACCCAGCAAACGGCCTGCAACTTCGGCCAATCGTGGCCTGGACTGGTGTGGATTCCCATCTGCTATTACTTCGATACGACGGTGCGGCACCAACTGGGGATGGATTGGGGAGACCGCGGGTATTGGAAGGTGGTCACGCCGCACGAGGTCGCGCATCAATGGTGGGGCCACACGGTGGGTTTCAGTTCCAGCCGCGACCAGTGGATGAGCGAAGGCTTCGCCGATATGTCCGCGTCGCTGTACCTCAGCATGATCGAGAAAGACAACAAAAAGGTGGTTACCTTCTGGAACGACGAACGGCAGTTACTCCTTGAACGCGACCCACAGGGCTACCGCGCCATCGACGTTGGCCCACTCACCATGGGCTATCGCGCCAACAACTCGCGAACGGGAAGCAGCATCACGCGGCGGCTTATTTACCCCAAAGGTGCCTACGTGCTGTACATGATCCGCATGATGATGTACGAGAGCCGCAACGGGGATAAGCAGTTTAAGGAGACCATGCAGGATTTCGTCAATACCTACCGCGGGAGGTCGGCGTCGACGGAGGATTTCAAAGCGGTAGTCGAAAAGCACATGACCCGGAGCATGGACCTCGACGGCAATCATAAGATGGATTGGTTCTTTAATCAGTACGTTTATGGAACGGAAGAAGCGCAGTACGCCTTCCAGTCCAACTTGCAGTATACGGCGGACGGAAAAACGCAGATGAAAGTGACGCTCACGCGGTCGGGAGTGCCGGACACGTGGAAAGACGTGTTCCCTCTGTACGCACACATCGGCGACAAAACCGTAAAGATGGGAAACATGCAAGTCACGCACGCGACGGAAACCGTGGATACCGCGATCGTGGGCAAAATTGACCGTGTCTCGATCAATGACTACCAGGACATTCTGGCGGAAGTAAAACAATAGTTGGCAGAGCGTGCCATCCGTTGAAACGGAATGACCGTGTTCCTCTTGCCGATCAGGATGTAGCTCTTGGGATAAAAGAGAGCGCGGCGGAATTCATGCAGTAGCGGAGGCCGGTGGGGTCGGGGCCGTCGGTGAAGACGTGGCCCAGGTGCGCGCTACAAAGGGTACATTTCACTTCGGTGCGCAGGACGCCGACGCTGAAGTCTTTTTTCTCGTGAACATTTTCTCCTGCGACGGGTGTCCAGAAGCTGGGCCAGCCAGTGCCGGAGTCAAACTTCGATTTCGAATCGAAGAGGGCGTTGCCGCAATCCACGCAGCGATAGAGTCCTGGGGCGTGCAGATCGTAAAGAGCCCCGGAGAAGGGGAACTCGGTGGCGGCGCGGCGGGTTACGTCGTATTGCAATTCCGTGAGCTGTTTCTTCCATTCGGATTTGGTGTGGCGGATTTTTGGAACGGTGAACACGCCGAGCCAAGCGCCATGGTCGGAGAACTTCACGATCTTGACGGGGCCGGGGTCGTCGTCCGATTCTTCCTTGTCGGCGAATGCGGAAAGGCAGACGCGCTCCACGCCGGCGAGCACACCGCAGGCCGCGACGGTTGCCGCGCCAAAAATAATTCCACGTCTTGTGATTTCGTTCATTTCGAACGATCCGCAGAAAACTTCGTTAGTTGCCGGCGCTCATGGGCGGCGGAGGCAGTAGCGGGAGACGCTTGGCTTCGCCGCGCGCGCCGCGCACTTCCAACTCTTCAAAGAAGAGTGAGGGCGCCACGACGGAAGCAGGCAAGCCGTTTTGTGCCGAGCCGAAGGCGCCGAGCGCGGTGCCGGCAAATCCGGTTATCTGGCTCTGCATGTAGTTGTAAACGAAATTATCGTTGCCGATGCCGGCGAGGTTGCGCAAGGCGCGCGTGTTCAGTCCGATGATGCGCGAGCCGCGGATGATTTCTTCGCGTCCATCATCCGGGTAGATGCGATACACGAGCAGCGGGAGACGATCGCCGGTGCCCGCGCCGCCACCGAAGCTCGCCAGCAACTCGGAGAAGTCTTCCTGATGGAGCAGGCTCAAGGTCGGATTGTCCATCTCGCGCACGACCAGGCAGTAGGGGAGTTTTTCCGCGCGGCAGGCATCGAGAAATTTCTTCTTGAGCTCCGCGGGCGGAAGCGTTTCCGTGGAGGTGAACACCAGATTGCTCATCGTGGGGTTGGCGTCGTTCAGGAAGGCGGCTCTGCCGTGGCCGTTGGATTGGTCGAAGTCCGGACCAGGGCGCCGGGACATCAGTTCGCCCTTCAGGTTGCCATTTTCGACGATGGTGACTTTTTGCGCGTGAACACCTTCGTTGTCCACGCTGAAGCCGCCGAGCAACGGCGCGCCGTTGAAATCCTTCGCGCCGGGATCATCCACGAGCGTGACGGTTGCAGGTAAAACGCGTGCGCCGAGCCTCGTCACCCAATCGCTCTTGCCGCCTAAACCGCTGAGAAGCTGTTCCATGACGGGGGTGAAGGAAACCGGGGGCCGGGCGCCATTCATCGCAGGGCCAAGCACTTGCGCGAGAAGCGGCGCAGCGGCGCGAGCCTCGAAGAGCACGGGCCCGGTGTAATCCTGCGCCGTAGGAGCCACGCGCAAGGCCATCAATTCGCTGCCCGCGACGTTCAGACCCTTGCGCACCGCATCCGCGCCGGGCAGGTCCGCCGGTCTCCGCGCGTAAGTTGAGTAATAGTGATGCAGGGGCACGCCGTCGTCGGCAAGCGCGTCCAGGCCCGCTTCGATCGCGGCGTAGCGGCGGTTCTGGCGAATTTCCGTGCCTTCGCTGGTCAGAAGATACTCCGTGGCATAGACGAGGTAATAGGTGACGCGCGATTCGTAGATCTGAGGAAAGACCCGCAGGGTTGCCGAGGCCTGGCGCGCTTCCTGTTCCCAATTGCGATTGGTCCAATCGGGTGTCTCCAGAGGATCGATGAGCTGGACCGGATCGGTTTTCGAGAAATCGTCAATGTCCGATTGCCGCGCGAGACTGCTGAGATAAGCGCGCTTGCGGGAGTAGGTTTCCACGGCTTCCTTGAAAGCTTGATCGGTGGCAATCCACAAGTCCTGGCGGAGGGAATTGTAATCGCGGTCAATTCCTACGGAACCAGTCGGGCCGATGAATCCGCGGAAACCGTCGTCGCTCACAAAATTGGAACTGTCCAGTTTGTAGCTGCCGACGCGGGCGGCCACGTTCATGAAGCGGTTGCGCGTGTGCGTGGTGGAATACAGCGCGCCGAATTCGGCGACGACTTCGCGCACGTCGAGGTCGAGTAAACGGTATTCGACGTAGTAGGGGCGCACGGGCTGGTCGGTGCCGGGAATCAGGAGGTCCAGCCTGGTCTTCGAGCGGGCCATTTCGTCGCGCATGGCGCGGAGTGTCTGATCGTTGTCCTGTTGGGCTTGCGCGCCCGCAGGTATCGCACCGAGTAGTGCTGTTGCGAGAAGGAATGCTGTCAGGAATCGCCGCGCGTTGCTCATTGCGCGCCTCCCGTTGCGACAACGTCATGATCGTGCGCGGGCGGCGGCAGAATCGGCGGCCGATCGGTGGAGCTTTCTTTTTTCTGCACTTCCAATTCGGAGGTCAGGATTGCCGGAGAAGCTGCGGAAACGGGCACAGAGCCGGACTCCGCGCCGCAATAGCCATTGAACACTTCGGTGGTGTCGCCCGTTGCAACGATCTTCGTCAGGGCCGCCAGCGGCGTGCCGACAATGTCCACTCCGCGGACCAGTTCGTCGGGCCTTCCATCCGGAAAAACTTTGTAGACCACTAATGGGAGAACTTGGAACGCTTGCGGCTGCCCGCGCCCGGTAAAGGTAAATCCGCCGGCGATATCATCAATCAACAATCCGTACGGCTTGCCCTGCGCCTTGATCAGTTCGATGAGCTTGGCGCGGAGTTGCGCGTTCGTGACGGTCTTGCTGCTCTGCACGATGAGGTTGCCTTGGCGAGAAACGGGAATGGCTCCCAGCTGCCGCCTGCCGTGTCCGTTCGAATGCGCAAAGCCTACGAGCGGTGAACGCGACATTTCGAAACTCTTCAGGACGCCATGCTCCACAAGCGTCACGCGCTGCGCGGGCACGCCTTCGTCATCAAACTGGTAGTAACCTAGCAAGTCCTGCGAGCCGAGCTTCTTCATAGTGGTGTCGTCGGTGATGCTGAGAAAATCAGGCAGGATCTGTTCGCCGACCTTCTTAGAGAAGGTTTGCCCTTCGGACACGTCCTTTTGACGGTGGCCTTCGGCGCGGTGGCCGAATACTTCATGAAAAAACACAGCCGCCGCCCGTCCGGTGAGCAGCGCGGGGCCAACGGTGGGATCGTTGATGGGCGCGGCGACAAGGCCTTCCAGTTCCTTGCGCATGGTGGCTTCCGCGGCGTAGACGGCTTTATCGTCCGGTGTGTCTTTCAAATCCACCCAATCGAAATTGTAGTAGCGGTCAATGTCCATGCCGTCGGGGGCTTTGCCTTGAATGAAGAGCTCGAGGCGGTAGCGAATCTGGCCGAACTGCAGCTGCGTGCCTTCGCTGGTGACTTGAAAAGCGTTCTGCGCCTGCGCGCTGAAGGTCACGATGGAATTGATGATGGCCGTGGATTTGCGAAATTCACTCGTGTAGGCCCGGACTTTTTCTTCCCAGGGTTTGCGGTCCACGGAAATGGAAACTTGCTGGCCGATGGCGACGTGGGGCTCTTCGCGCGAAAAGTCCGGCGCGCGGCCTTCCGCCGTTTCAACCTTTACTTCTTTTCCGGTCTTGATCTTGATCAAGGCTTCGGAGGCCACGCGGTATTGCTTGTCCGTCTCGAGCCAGACGGCGCGCCGCAGAACGTCCAGGTCATCGTCGAGGGGCGCGGAGGTGCCCGGACCGCCACTTTGCGCCTGGCGTTCGCCAACCTTATGCGAACTGTCCAAGTCGTATCCGCCGGTGCGGACGGAAACCTCCAGCCAGCGATTGCGTGCCTCGCCGCTATTCAAGAGGGCCCCGTTCGAGCCGGAAATATCCACGCGCTGGGTGTCCGTGACGGTGTAACCCAGAAAGTACGCAGGAGGATCCTGGGTGCGCAGAGTCTTGATGGAACGGTCCAGCTCCGCTTGCAGGGCCGCCAGTACAGGCGAGCGCTTCCCCTGGGCATCCGGCGGCGGGGTAGCTTGCGCGACCGGCGCCATAGCAGGCGCCAGAATGGTGAGCGCGCATAGCGCGCAGAAATAGGAAATCATTCGGTTACGCTTCAATAGTGTCAAAGGGTTCCTCACTCACGTTTAGACGAGACCGCGAATTATTCAGTGTACGCCACAGGAAGGGGGCATACAAACCGGGGTAAAGACGGTTTCGCACAATTCAGTAAACAGTTGATTGGACGGCTGCGGCTTGCGAATCGTTGCATCTGCGTTGCAACCACACGTCCGAAAACGATAAGCCCCGGTGGTTGGATACGCCGGGGCCAGTCTGACGAAACGTTCGTTCGAATGCAGAGCGGTCAGCAGGCAGACGGGTTGTTCGGCGAGCAGCCCCCCTTGGCCGTCACCGTTCTTCCAGGCCGCGTCAACCCAACACCCAAGCCTGCTCCGACGGCTCCGGCAACGATTACGACCGTCCACCAAACGCCGAGGTGCGGTCCGACCGCAGTCAAGCCTGTCGGGGCGCCCGGATCGGTATCTTTGCTGGTCGCGACCAGCAGGTCGAGCGGAGCCTGGGTCGGCGGTGTTGGCCCGGAATTGTCGCCATTGCGCACATTGGTCATCTGCCCGGCTTTTACGATGACGCACACACCGGCAAGATTGCAGACCTTTACGAGGCCTTCGAAGACAATCACGTTCATCGTGTTTGTCGTGGCGTCATAGCCAGCAAAAAAATCAGTGCCCACAACTCCCGCAACCCCTGCGGGCGTGCGCACTTCGAATTTTCCGTCGGGCTTGGCGATTTTTTGGGCCTGCGTGCGGAGTTTTCCGTAGGTGAGTTCCAACTCGGTCTGCTGCGCTCCAGCGTCGTGTTTGACGACTTCGATCGAGGATTCCGAGCCGACATTCAGAACGGAGCCGTCATCGAGCGCGATGCGCGCGCGGGCGTTGGCCTGGGTGTTGACCAGGTCCTGCCAATCCACCACGGATTTTGCGGAGGCTGGGAGTGTCTTTGGCCCGCGGGCGATACTGACCGCGGGAATGACGCGAGAGACTTCGCCAGCGCGTTGTGCAGCGGCTTGTGGAGCAGCTGCAAGGTCTGCCGGGATGGCAATCAGAAACGCCGACAGTACGGCCAGTGCAAGGGCGTACGGGGACTTCGTCATCATCGAGGACTCTCCTTGGTTCACTGCGTATATCTATCGTAGTTACTGGAGAGCGCCGGAAGTGTCAATCGCATTCCCGGAAGCTTTTGCCTACTCTCTACATGCCCGCGCAGGCACGTCCTAGCGGCGCCTAGCCGGAGTAGTGAAACAAGGCGGCGGCCATATCGTCGTGTTGCTCGCGGCCGCGGGAAAAGAGTTCCACGGCGGAGAAGATTTGGCACAAGAGTTCCGCCGGGGGTAACCCACGGAGATCTTTGCAGAGTTCTTGCAAGCGCTCGACTCCGAATTGCTCCTCGTGGCGGTCGAACGCGTCGGTGATTCCGTCGGTGCAAAAGAGGACGGAGTCTCCCGGCAGCAAGCGCACCGTCATCGATTCGTAGCTGGTTGCTGCGAACAATCCCGGCGGAATCCCCGAAAGCTCCAGCGCGTGGCAGCCTTCTGCACAGAGGTGAAAAGGGCCCGGCATGCCGGCACTGGAGATTCGCAGGTCCTGGCTGCGGGGATCAAACACCGCGTACTGGATGGCCGCGTGCCGCCGGGGCATGCCACGGATCATCAGTCGCCGGTTGAACGTGGCCAGGGCATCGCCCGGAGCCGTGCCTGTTTTGTGAACGCCGCGCATTGTCCCCACAGCCAGAGCCGCATAAAGCGCGGCCGGCAGTCCTTTGCCGGAGACATCGCAAAGGTAAAGGCCAATGGTCGCGTCCATGAGCTGGAAATAGTCCAGAAAATCACCGCCGACCGCCGCTACGGGTTGGAACGAGTGAGAGATCGTCACTGGACCGGCGCGCAGCGCTTCGGCAGGAAGCATGACCGCCTGGATGGCACGGGCTTCTTCGAGTTCCTCTTCTCTCAGTTTTTCAATGGCATGCAATTCGAGCGATGGCGCAGTCGTGTTCATTCGCCTGTCCGAAGGGGAGCGTTACACCGGGAAGGGGAATCGAGCGGTTGAGTCGAGTTTAGCAGAGCGCTTAGCGGGCAAAGTGAAAAAGAGGCCGTTGTTTCCTAACGCACTGGGCTGCGCGTTGCGCTTGCGGAAGACAATGGCCGCGGGCAAAATTCCTTTATGCGAGCTCTCGTTTCGTTACTGGTCGCGGCCGCCCTTGTCTTTGCGATTTACCACTACTATTTCAAGCAGATGCCGACGACGGATGAAGGCACGGCTACCACGCAGGCGATCAGCCTCACCGGGGTGCGCAGCGACCTCCTGCAGATCGCGCAAGCGGAACGCGGCTACATCGCCATGAATGGCCACTGCGCCACGCTAAACGAACTCGTTTCTGGAAATTCACTTTCGATGGGCCGTTCCGAGCGGGACGGCTATTCGTATTCGGTGGAATGTTCCGGCGGCGACTTCACGGTTACGGCGCGGCATGCTCCCGCCCCGGCAGGTTCCCCGATTCGCTATCCCAATCTTGCGATGGATGCGACCATGCAGGTCCACGAAGTCAACTGAGCTTACGGTTAGGCGCCTGCGGCGGCAGGCAGATTACGTCGGAGCGGTTTCGTGCCGGAAGCCGGGAAGTGCATCTTCCAGAACTCCGCCTGGGGAGAAACAAATTCGAAGGCCACAATGTTCTTGCCGTCGCCCCCCGGTCGAATCGAAATAATCTTGCATTCGGCTTTCTGCCCGCTGTTCTCGTTGGTCACCAGAAGCGTTTGCCCTACGGCAACTTCAGCGTCCAATACCGTCAGTCCGCCGTGGCCGCTGACCGAGAGGGAGCGCGTGTGGATTTTGAATCGTGTGTTGGTCAAGGTGAAGCCTTGGACGGTCAAGTCGGCAAAGACGGATATTCGAGCGGTGCGGCGGCGATCGACGCGGCGAAAGTGAAGCGTGGACATAGTGGCTGGGACCTCTTTCTTGCTGGGGGCTGTCCGAGTTCCCGGGTTTCGGTCACCGAATGAGTTTAGAGCCCGAGACGCAAAGCAAAGCCCATCCAAGTTGCGTTCGAAAATGAGCGCCGTCAACGGCAGAGCCCATTTCCTCTTGGGAAGTATCTTAGATTTTGAGGCTTGCGGGACGAATAGAGGAACGGTACCAAAACCTGGGGCCGCTAAACAGTACTCTTGGGCCAGCACTTTGGAGGGCCCTCGGACAAGGCGACGTTCGTCTCCCGCGCTGAAATGACCACGAATGACCAGGGCAGTGCCAGGTGGGCTCCATGGGACGGAGCGAATTTGACACGGCTCTACGGGTGATCATTTCTATCTAAACTCTCGGGAACTTTCCTGCAGCGCCAGGCGTATCTTCCACTGAGTGCAGTTCCCACACTAGGCGGCGCCTCACCGGCGCGCAAAAGAGAGAAGGAGTAGAGCATGGGCGGAGAATTGATTGGATTGGTGGCGGTGATTCTGGGGATGGGAGTTCCCCTGGGCGCGCTATACACGTATTACCAGGTGCGCAAGCTTCGCAGCGAAGAGCGGCTCGCGGCCATTGCGCGGGGAGTGGAGATTCCGATGGAGCCGGAGTTGACGCAGGCAGCGCGTTCCCGCCGGGCGGGACTTTTGCTGGTCAGCGGTGCGCTCGGCTACATCCTTACATTTGGATTGATCGCACAGCTGCAGGCGGATCGTGATGTCTGGACGGCTGCCGCCTTCGGCATCATTCCCCTTGCGATTGGGATTGGGTATTTCCTGGATTGGTCCATGATCCGCCGGGATGCGCGCGCGTCGAACTAAGTCGAACCAATCTGGTGAGGCTCAAACGCAGGTGGGCATTCTCCTCCAGGCTGTCGTGGGAGTTGCGCACGGCTTCCTCCTCCGGTAGTGCCGAAATCGCTTACGGCGTGCGCTTCTGGTCCACGACCAGCACCCCGGCTTCGGCGTAATTCGTTGCGGGAAGATCGTGAAACGATACGTGAATGTTCTCGCGCTTGGCTTTGCCGTCCTCGATCAGCACGGAGGTGACGCGCTCGGCAATTTTGCGCTTTTGCTCCGGTGATCGTCCTTCCACCCAGGTAATTTGCACGTGGGGCATGGGTTTCCTCCATAATTCCTGTTCTGGGAATAGCGTTCCTCTGAAAACGGAGGCATTCTATCCGCCGGTTGCGTTCGCGCAAAGGCCCGCTGCCCTGCTGTGCTAGAATTACCTGTTCATGCATCCCGCCATTCCGCACCTGATTGAGCTTCAGCGCGTGGATCACCAGATTGCCCTTTTGCGCGCGGAACTGGATTCCTTTCCGAAACGCATCGTCGAAGCGGACGCCAAGCTCAAAGGCGCGCGCGCCGAGCTTGGCGCGGTGAAAGAGACGCAGACACTGGGGATCGCGGAACGCAAGAAGCTTGAATTTGAAGTGCAGCAGTGGAAGGATCGTGCGCGCAAATACCGCGATCAAAGCGGCGCGGTCAAAACCAACGAATCCTTCAAAGCCCTGCAGCATGAAATCGCCAACGCCGACGCCGAAGTTGCCAAGGCGGAAGACCGCCAGCTGGAAGTCATGATGAGCAGCGAGGATCTCGACCGGCGTGTGAAGCTCGCGGAATCGCGGCTGAAAGAGGCCGAGCAAGTAGTTGCCGCCGAACGAAAAGAGATTCATGCGCAAGGTACGGAGAAGAAAAAGCAGCTCGAAGCCGTGCTTGCCGAGCGCGAGCGGATTATCGCTCCGGTGCCTGAGGATTTGCGCGAGCTTTATGCGCGCATCGCCAAACGGCACAACGGCACGGCCATGGCCGAGGCGCGCGACGGGCAGTGCCGGGGTTGCGGAATGCGCGTCCTGCCGCATATTCTTCAAGAGCTTCGCACGGAAACCAATGAAGAGGTTTTTCGTTGCGAGAGCTGCGGTCTCATTCTCTACACGCTGGAACCCATTCCGGTGGCCAATCCAGCGGGTGGTCCCCTGAACGCCTCTTCGGCGGCTACAACCAATCACTGATGCCGCGACGCACACCAACTACCCGCGGCAAAAGCCTGTTTCCTGAAACGGCGGCGGAGCCGAAAGCTGCTCCGGCCGCCTTTCGCGCAAACATTGACGGCGGCTCGCGCGGCAATCCGGGCCCGGCGGCGTACGGCGTGGTCATTCGCGACGGCGGCGGCGAGCTAGTGGCCAAACTGAAGAAGTATATTGGCCGCATGAGCAACAACGTGGCGGAGTATTACGGGCTGATCGCTGCGCTGGATTATGCGCAGTCGCACAAAATCCGGGCGTTGCGCATCGAGAGCGATTCGGAACTTTTGGTCAAGCAGATGCGCGGGCAGTACAAAGTGAAAAGCGCGGATCTGCAGCCGCTGTTCGAACGCGCCCAGAAAATGTCGCAGGGATTCGAATCGTTCCGCATCGATCACGTTTATCGCGAACAGAATCGAGAGGCAGATGCTCTGGCGAACGAAGCGCTGGATGCCGCGGAGGGTGTTGTCCCCGCGCCAAAAAAGGGCGAAGCGGCCGCTGCCAAGCCCGAGGTTTCCAGCGCCAAGCCCGAGCCTCGCCGGATCAAGGCGCGTTTCCGCAGCGGAGTTCTCTACTTGCTGGAAGATGTCGAGCTGCCTGACGGGATCGTAGTCGAGGTTTCCGTGTACCTGCCGCCGAAACTCTGAGCCACAACACAAGGAATTGTGCATCGGTCAGCTAACCGCAGGTTCTAGCTCCTTCCTAAGATCTCTACGAGCGCGCAGGATGACTTCGAGCATTCGCCCTTTCTTGCGGCGGATATATGGATTCTTGTTATCCGGCAGGTCAGCAACTCGCTGCAAGAATCCAGGGTCCGCAGGGGAATCATAAGTCGACGCAGTTCACTGTCCTCAACGGTGGATGGCGATGTTCCTCAGCCTCTCAATTTGGGCTGGCTTAAGCTCCAGCTTTTTCAACTTTCGGGTAGTGCCACTCTTTGGAATAACCGGTCCTGAATGCTGGCACGGGCTGGGCATGCTGCTCCGGGGAGGTCACTTAAGGGCGTAGGAGCGATAGAGGGTGTCGCGCTGGGCGGGGATGAAGCCGGCGTCGGAGATGATGCGGCGGAGTTCGCTTTCGTTGGTGCGGTTTCGCACGCCGGCGGCGTAGACGACGTTTTCTTCGATGAGGATGCTGCCGACGTCGTCGGCGCCGAATTGGAGCCCGACCTGGCAAACTTTGATGCCGGGAGTGAGCCAGCTCGACTGGATGTGGTCGATGTTGTCGAGATAGAGGCGGCTGACAGCGAGCGTTTTCAAATAGTCCACCGCGGTGGTTTCTTCAATTTTCTTGCCAAGCGCGGTGTTCTCCGCGGCGAAAAGCCAGGGAATGAAAGCGGTGAATCCGCCGGTGTCTTCCTGAATGCGGCGCAGCCTTTCGAGATGGTTGACGCGATGGCGCAATTCTTCGCCGCAGCCGAACATCATGGTGGCGGTGGTGCGCAGCCCGAGAGAATGGGCCACGCGGTGCATTTCTTCCCAGTCGTCGCTGGTGCACTTCAGGCGGGCAATTTTCGCGCGGACTTCATCGTCGAGAATTTCCGCGCCGCCGCCGGGGATGGATTGAAGCCCGGCGTCCATCAGGCGCTGGATCGTTTCACGGATGCTGATCTCGCTGACTTCCGCGATGCACAGGATTTCCGGCGCGGAGAAGCAGTGCAGGTGGACCTGCGGGTAACGCGCCTTCAGAGAGCGCAATAGATTTTCGTAGTAGCCGATTTGCAAATCGGGATGCAGGCCGCCCTGGAGCAAGATTCCGGTGCCGCCGAGCTCCAGCATTTCGTCGATTTTTTTGTAGATTTCCTCGAATGAAAGGATGTAGCCATCCTTCGCGCCGAGCGGGCGGTAGAACGCACAGAAGGAGCAATACTCCGTGCAGAAATTGGTGTAGTTGATGTTGCGGTCGATCTGGTAGGTGACCACGCGCGGGTCGTTTTTTTTCAGGCGCAGCTGGTGTGCGGCCATGCCGATGCCGACCAGGTCATCGGATTCGAGCAGTTCCATAGCTTCTTGTTTCGTCAGTGCCACTCTGTGTCCTTATGGAGTGTTCTGCTCCATTGTAGCGAATCCTTCGCACGAACTCGAAACTGGGCGGGCAGGGCTAAAGCCTCTCCCATTTCGCCGAACCTGCTTTTGTTTCGGCCCATTCGACCGGCTTCGCCTGCGGGATCAAGCCTAGCTGGGCGGCGCGCTCGTAGTACAGATGGAGTCCGCGAAGATTCTCGGCGTCCAGCGAAAAGTCGATGTTGCGGCGCAGGTAGGATTCGAGCACCTCCGCCGGCAGTTCCAATTCACGCGCGGCTTCGAAGCTGATTTCGGCGATGCGCAACAACCCGAAGTCGCGCGAGGCGATAAAATCCGCGGTCACTTCGGGCGTGGCAGCGTCGCGCCGCGCGGCCCAGACGGCCAGGACGGCCGGCAGCCCGGTCCAATTCCGCCATTCACCGACGACGTCGTAGACGTACAGCAAATCCGAGCTGGTGATTCCGAGCGCGGCCGCTGGACAGATCACCTGGCCTTCCGCGCCGGGCCGGCTTTCTTTTTCAATGCCGAGCGAAATGCGCAGAGCTGGATCGCCGATCAGCAGCGCGGCATCCGCTTGCGCCAACATTTCCGCCAGGTCGGGTGTGGCTTCGAAGAACTTCGGTGCGATCTTCCACTTTTCCGCGCACAAGATGCGCGTCAAGGCCTGCGTGCTGCGTGAACTGCGGTCCAGGGCGAAGCTCTTCACCTGCTCGATAGGTTTCTTCGCGATGAACAGGAGGCTGCGGACCTGCATTTTTGAGGCGATAGCCATGTCCGGCAAGATGACCAGATCTTCGATGCGCTGGCACTCGATGGCCGGGATGATGGCGACGTCCGCGCGGCCGGTGCGCAAATCGTCCGCGCACTGAGACGGGACGGTGAACGACAAATCGTATTTTCCCTGGAGCGGGCCGTTGGTGAAGCCCCAAACGAGCGGCGCGGTGTTCAAATATTGAACGATGGAAATGCGGAGTTTCGTCACGGGCTGAGTTCTCGCATGTACAGATTCAGTATAACAAAGGCAATTTTCTTCGCGGCAAGGTTCTGTGAGTACGAACGATTCGGCGAAATCAAAGCGGCCGGAGGAATCGAAGCGTCGAAACGGTGAACAGCTTCAACATGAAAGAAACGTGTGACTCCAACGCACGTACCGTGCAAGCTCTTCCTTTTCACAAAGATCCGGGACAAATGGTGCTTTCCTGCGCAGCCGGGCCGCCTGACAGCCTGTCAACTGGCGGGAATAACCATGTGGATTTCTTAGAGCAATTCCTTGGCAGCGTGGCGTGACCAATCGCTGCGTCCATCGTCTATAGCGGAAGGGAGGGGCCCCATGTCCAAACGAAGCCTTGCGTTCCTCATTTTCGCGTCTGCCCTGCTCGCGCTGGTTTTTACGAGCGCGCGGGCAGCCTCGCATCACCACTCCGTGAATATTTCCGGTGGCCACCGGCAGCCGGTGACGGATTGCTCTGACCTTCACATCCGGTTTGACGAACAAGATGCCGTGGTGCGGTCCGAAGAGCACACCGTGACCAAATCCGAGGCTCCCACGCTGCAAGTTCTCCCCCACGCCAACGGCGGGGTGCAGATTTCGGGCTGGGATAAAGACAGCTATTCAGTGACCGCTTGCAAAGCGGTGGCAGGATCCGGCGAGGAGGCAGAGCATATTCTGTCGCAGATCAACGTATCCATCGAAAAGGGCACTATCTCTATAAAGGGGCCTGCGGATGATAACGAATGGACGGCCTACTTGCTCATTCGTGCGCCAAAGTCCGCGTCGATCAACCTCGAGACGAGGAATGGCCCGATTTCGCTGTATGACGTGGACGGCAGGCTCACGGCGCGCGCCCACAACGGGCCAATCAGCCTGAAAAATTTCTCCGGCGAGGCAGACATCACCGCCGTGAACGGACCCATCCACGTGGAAGGAAGCAGCGGGAGCGTGCGCGTGCACACGGAGAACGGTCCGATTTCGGTGGCCCTGTCCGGGAAGACATGGAATGGTGCGGGCCTCTCGGCCGATGCGAAGAATGGCCCGGTGACGCTAATGGTGCCGGACGGGTATCAGTCCAGCTTTGTCGTGGAATCGAGTAACAATTCGCCGGTAAGCTGCCGGGCGAGCATTTGCGATTCGGCGCGCAAAACGTGGGACGACGAGAATCGCCGCATCGAATACGGGAATATGCCGGCGACCATCCGGCTCTCGACGGTGAATGGGCCCGTCTCCGTGCGTGAATCGAGAGAGACGCTGTAAGACCCAAGGATGCCGCGCGGAAGGACGCGCTCGAAAATCGCAAGGTCCGGGATGGACGCGCTCCAGCGCTTGCGGATAAGATTTGGCGCATGCTCCTGGAGTCACGCGTAGAACATCCCATTACCGAGGCGGAAGCAGTCCGCCTGGCGCGCGAACTGTATGGACTCGCCGTTTCGGCGCAGAGCTTGCCGGGCGAATACGACGACAATTTTCGGCTGACGGCGGCGGATGGCCGCGCATATGTGCTGAAGGTGATGCACCCGGCGCGGGAGCGCGGCTTCATCGATCTGCAATGCCAGGCGCTGCGGCATCTGGCGCAGCGGGCGCCTCACCTAGGATTGCCTCGTGTCCTTCCCAATCGCGAGGGCCAGCTCTTTGCTTCGATTACCGCGGCAGACGGTTCGAATCGCCTCGTCTGGCTGCTCAGTTTTGTGAATGGAACGGTGCTCGCCGAGGTCCACCCCCATTCGCCGGAGTTGCTGCGCGATCTCGGCCGATTGTTGGGCGAGATGGATGCGGCGCTGCAATCCTTTTCGCATCCCGCCGCGCATCGCGAATTGAAGTGGGATTCTTCGCGGACCGCGTGGATTAAAGACTACGTGCAGCACATCGCGGAGGCCAGGCGTCGCGCCCTCGTTGAAAAATTCCTGAAGCTTTACGAATCGGAAGTGGTTCCGGCGCTGCCGCGGCTGCGCCGCAGTGTTATTTATGGGGATGCGAACGATTACAACGTGCTGGTCAGCGAGCCCTGGCCGCAGCCTCGCAAGGTCATGAGTGTGATTGATTTTGGCGACATGCACCATGGGCTGACGGTGTCGGAGCCGGCGATTGCGGCGGCGTATGGCATCCTCGGAAAAAAAGATCCGCTGGCGGCTGTTGCCGCGATCGTCGCGGGATATCACCAGCCGTTTCCGCTAGAGGAGCTGGAGCTGTCTGTCCTGTACGCACTGATCGGCGCGCGGCTCGCGGTGAGCGTTACGAATTCCGCGCATCGCAAAACACTGATACCGGAGGATTCCTACGTCACCGTGAGCGAGGCCCCGGCGTGGGAAGCACTGGAGCGGCTGGCAAAAATTCACCCGCGCCTCGCGCACTACCGGTTTCGCGCGGCTTGCGGGTTGCCGGCGGTTCCGAAAGGACAGGCGATTGAGCGATGGCTGCGGGCGAACGCGGATTCTGTCGCGCAGCTCCTTGAGAGCGATTTGCGCACCGCACCAAGTAAAGTCTTCGACCTAAGTGTGGGAAGCACATTCCTCGGCGCGGATCCCGCCGCTGCGGAAACCAGTGCGCTGACGGAGAAAATATTCGGCGAGATGAAGCGGGCGGGCGTTCGCGCCGGCGTGGGGCGATACGATGAGGCGCGGATGCTGTATACGTCTTCGCTCTTTGGCGCAAGTAACGATTCTGTGGAGGAGCGCCGCACCGTTCACCTTGGGATCGATCTTTTCCTCGAGCCTGGGACAACGTTGCGCGCGCCGCTCGACGGCGTGGTCCACGCCGTGGCGAACAATTCCGCGCCGCTGGATTATGGGCCAGTTGTGATCCTGCGGCACGAAACCGGCGACATCGAGGAATTCTTCACCCTATACGGCCATCTCACACGAGACACGCTTGAGAGCCTCAAATTGGGACAGCGCGTGGCTCGCGGGGAGGCTTTCGCGCGCGTGGGATCAGCGCACGAAAACGGCGGTTGGACTCCACACGCGCATATTCAGATCATTCTCGACTTGCTCGATCTGGGCACGGATTTTCCCGGTGTCGCATATGCAACAGAGCGTTCGGTGTGGACGAGTCTTTCGCCTGACGCCAATCTCCTGCTTGGAATTCCGGCCGATCGCTTTCCTGCCAAGGAGCTGGATTTCGCGGAAACACTCGCGCAGCGCCGCGGGCTGCTGGGAAAAAACCTGAGCCTCTCGTATCAGCACCCGCTAAAGATCGTGCGCGGCTGGATGCAGTATCTCTATGACGAGACGGGCCATGCATACCTCGACGTTTACAATAACGTTCCGCTCGTCGGGCACAGCCATCGGCGCGTGGTGAAAGCCGCGCAAGAGCAGCTCGCGCTGCTCAACACCAATACGCGCTATCTCCACGACAACGTAAACCGCTACGCTGAGCGGCTGACGCGGCTGCTCCCCGAGCCGCTGCGCGTCTGTTTTTTCGTGAATTCCGGCAGCGAGGCGAACGAACTGGCGTTGCGCCTGGCCCTGGCACACACGAAGCGCGAAGACGTTATCGTGCTGGAGCACGCGTATCACGGCCACACCAGCACGCTGATTGACATCAGTCCGTACAAATTTGACGGGCCCGGCGGAGGCGGAAAGAAACCGTGGGTGCACGTTGCGCCGCTCGCCGATGATTACCGCGGGCTTTATCGCCGCGACGACAAGCACGCTGGCGCAAAATATGCGCGTCATGTCGCAGAAATTCTAGAGCGTACGGCGGCCGGGGGCCGCGGCATTGCCGCATATATCGCGGAGACATTGCCCAGCGTGGGCGGCCAAATCGTATTTCCACCCGGCTACCTTGCGGAAGTCTACAGCCACGTTCGCGCCGCCGGCGCAGTTTGCATAGCGGATGAAGTGCAAGTTGGATTCGGGCGGCTGGGAACGCATTTCTGGGGATTCGAAACACAAGGAGTTGTTCCGGACATCGTCGTTCTCGGGAAACCGATCGGCAATGGCTTTCCTCTCGCAGCGGTCATCACGACAGCGGAGATCGCCGAATCGTTCAACAACGGCATGGAATTTTTCAGCACGTTCGGAGGCAATCCAGTCGCATGTGCTGCGGGCCTCGCAGTGCTGCAAGTTCTCGAAGAGGAGCACTTGCAAGAACGTGCCCTGCGAGCAGGCGCGTACCTCATGCGAAGCCTCAAGTCTTTGCAGGAGCGCTACACTTTGATTGGCGATGTACGCGGCTCCGGGCTTTTTCTGGGAATCGATCTTGTACTGGATCGCGGCGCGCGCGAGCCTGCTCCGTTGCAAGCCTCATACGTAGTGAATCGTCTGCGTGATTGCGGCATACTCGCCGGCACCGACGGCCCGCACCACAATGTTATAAAGCTGCGCCCGCCGCTGGTTTTCTCGCAAGCCGACGCGGAACTTTTCATTCGAACCCTCGCGGGCATCTTGCAAGAAGATGCAGCCCAACCGTCTATTAACGTCCGTTAATATGGACAGGAAGAGCTCGCGAATGGCGTAGACACCCGGCGCGCGACGCGCTATCTTTTCCCCTTGCAGAAATCGCGGCCTCCCTTCCTGCCTGCCCGCGAGGACGTGCCGAGGGGTCAAAACTATGTCTGTAACCCGTTCTATCCTGGGCCTGATTGTACCGGCCTTGCTGTGCGTTTTGTCTGGTAAAGCGCAATCCACACAACCGTGCCCTGAAACTCCGTCCGCGGATGCGCTCGTTGCCGGCTGCGATCTGCCGCTGCCGCAACCGTTTGAGGAAGAAAACCAACTTCCGGCAATTCAACTATCGGCAAGAATCCCGTTGACCGTTCCAAGCGGCACGCCGGTGCGCATCGCCCTCGATCAGCGCACACGCATCACTCGCGTTGGCGAGGTGGTGCACGGACAAGTCGTGCAAGCGGTCTATGCGTTTGATCAGCTGGTCATTCCTGCCGGCGCCGTCGCGAAAGGCCACGTCACGAAAATCGCACCGGTTTCGGCAAAGCGGCGCAGTCTTGCCTACGCCAACGGCAATTTCTCGCCTTTCCGTAAATATGAAATCACTTTCGACACGCTGACTCTTCCAGATGGCAAGCAGCTTCTCATCAAGACGACCGTTTCTCCGGGCACCGCGGAAGTCGTGCACCTGGTAAGCGATCCTGCCAAACAAAAGCAAAAAAACGCGGCGGCACGCGCCGCAGACAACGCCAAGCAGGAAGCCAAGGACAAGGTTCACGAAGCGGTTACGGAAATCAACTCTCCGGGCCGCATGCAACGTCTGAAAGGAATGGTGCTGGCACGTTCGCCATACCGGCGGCAATACATCGAACGCGGGACCCGGTTTAACGCCTCGCTGGATGCGCCGCTCGATTTCGGCGTCGAGACGCGGACTGCCGAACAACTGGCCGCGGTCGGCAGCGCCCCCGCAAATGACACGCTATTGCGCGCGCGCCTCGTCCTTGGAGTGAATTCCGCGACGGCAAGCCGGGGAACCCCGGTTCTGGCGCTGCTGACGGAACCGCTCTTCTCCGCCGATCATCATCTGCTCTTGCCGGCGGACACGCGGCTGATCGGCCAGGTCGTGCAGGTTAAGCCGGCGCGCCACCTGCATCGCAATGGCGAGTTGCGTTTTATTTTCGAGCACATCGAAACGCCCGAGGGCTCCTTGCGAGCAATGCAGGGAAGCCTTGAAGGCCTGGAAGTCGATCGCGCCGCAGGCATGAAGCTGGACGAAGAAGGCGGAACGCGCGCGACCGACAGCAAGACGCGCTATCTCTCGACCGGGCTTGCGATCGTATTGGCTGTCGCCGCGACCCACACAGACGCCGAGCACGGCACGACCGACGCGGCTGGTGATCCCGGTGTGCGAGCGGGCGCAGGCGAATCGGGCTTAGGTCTCGCCGGAGCCCTGCTCAGCTACGCGGCCAGATCTTCACCCGTGTCCATCGCGTTTGGGGCGTATGGAGCATCGGCTTCGATCTATTCGAATTTCCTGTCGCGCGGACATGAAGTGGTATTGCCAAAGGACACGCCGATGGAGATCGGCTTTGGGAACGCTCATCCCGGGGCAACAGCGCCCAAGCCGCAAGAGCCGAAGGTTCCTCAATAACCGGTCAGGTTTTTCTTTCACTACAATAACGTCTTAACAAGTCGGTTATTCTGCACGTAGGCTCACCAAGCGATGGAGCTTGATGCTTCCCTCTGCTGGCTACGCGGTGATGCGCAAGTGCTAAACCTGCCGAGCCTCAGCATTTCTCGGGACGCGGCGCCCGACGCTCGATGGCACACAAATGGCGCAGCGCTTCGGCCGCGACCTAGCCGCGCCAGGTTTAGTTATTGTCAGCAGAATGGCTCGCAGCATTGCCGCCATCGGACACCAGGGCGCAATGGACGCCAATGGCCGCGCCGTTGGAGCTCTGGGAACCGGCATTGGCGTCTGCTATGCGAAGGAACTGGCGGCCTCGTCGCTGAGCGGCTCGCAGAAAAAGCTCTACGAGCTGCTCAATGCCGAGGAGCCCATGCCGATTGGCGACATCGTGGAACGCTCCGGCTTGAACTCTTCCGACGTTCTGGCTACGCTGTTTGATCTGGAGATGAAAGGAATCATCCGCCAGTTGCCGGGCAAACAGTTCAGTAAGGTCTTGCTGTAGAGGCTGTTAAGGATATGCATCGCTGGCTGGGAGGCCAGCATCCAATAGCTCAACGCATCCACAAGGCCCATCGCCGCATCAATACGTTGGCAACAGAACGGTCTGAGCCGTTGGCCTTAGGTAGCGAGAAGGACACACGCCCGCGCGGTTAGCCCTTCCTGCAGAACAGTACGGAGTTACAAAAGCTAGATGGCACGTTCGCTGGTCATTGTCGAATCGCCTGCAAAGGCGAAAACGATTAACAAGTATTTGGGACGCAACTATACCGTCAAGGCGTCCATCGGCCACGTTATGGACCTGCCGAAAAAGACGATCGGTATCCGTTTGCCCGGAGAAGAAGAAGGCGGCAAGAAGAAAAAGCGCAAAGCCAAAAAGGGCAGCAAGAAGGCAAAGGAAGCTCCGGCAGGGAAAATCATCCGGCTCGATGACGACAAGATTTTCGAGCCCACGCTGCAAATCATCGCGGGCAAAGGCAAGGTCATCAACGATCTTCGCAAGGCCGCGCAGTCTGCCGACGCCATCTATCTGGCGGGCGACCCGGACCGCGAGGGAGAAGCCATCTCGGCGCATCTCGCGCTAGTGCTTTCGAAGCCGTCTAAGTTTACCGAGCAGGAACCCAGTATTTCACGGTTCAAGAAAAAGGATGCGAAACCGGAAGAGCCTGCCAAAAAAGCAGAAGAGGCCCCTCCGCAAAAAGAAGCAGTTGCCATCGATCCCAAGAAGATTTTCCGCGTAACGTTTAATGAGATCACGCCCAAGGCTATCCGCGCGGCATTCGATAAGCCTCGGCAGGTGGACGCCAATCTGGTGGATGCACAGCAGGCGCGCCGCGTGCTCGATCGCATTGTGGGCTACAAGATTTCACCCATTCTCTGGAACAAGGTGCGGCGAGGACTTTCCGCGGGGCGCGTGCAAACCGTGGCGCTGCGGCTGATTGTCGAGCGCGAGCTGCAAATACGCGCGTTTGTTCCGCAAGAGTATTGGACGATTCACGCGATGCTGGACGCCGGGCAGCCGCCGCTGTTCGAAGCGAAACTATTCCGGCACAAAGGCGAGGAGATTGAAGTAAAGGACCAGGCGGCCGCGGACAAGATTGCCGCCGCGGTCAGCAAAGCCAAGTGGCAGGTCGCGACAGTTGCGCAAAAAGAAAAGAAGCGCAATCCGCCGCCGCCGTTTACGACTTCGAAATTGCAGCAGGCCGCTTACAACCGGCTGCGTTACACGGCAAAGCGCACGATGTCGCTGGCGCAAAAGCTTTATGAAGGCGTGGAACTCGGCGACGAAGGCTCGGTGGCGCTGATCACTTATATGCGCACCGATTCGGTGCACGTTTCGAATGATGCGTTGGCCCAGGTTCGCGAGTTGATTCCCGCGCGTTTTGGTTCGAACTATCTCCCGGAAAAGCCCAATTACTACAAATCGAAGAAGGACGCGCAGGAGGCCCACGAAGCAGTGCGTCCGACGGAGGTCATGCGCGCGCCGGAAGACGTCCGCAAGTATCTCGAGGAGGACCTCTTCAAGCTCTACCAGCTGATCTGGCAGCGCTTTGTCGCGTCACAAATGCTCCCGGCGATTTTCGATCAGACGACCATTGATATTTCCGCAGGCGACTATACGTTCCGTGCCACCGGCTCCGTTCAGAAATTCGACGGCTACCTACGCGTCTACCAGATGCCCGCGTCCATTGCGGACCGCGAAGATGACGAAAAGGATGATGAGGGAGAAGGCCGGGCGCTTCCGCAGGTGAAGGAAGGGCAGATCCTCCGCCTCGACAAAATTCGTCCGGACCAGCATTTCACCGAGCCGCCGCCGAGGTATAACGACGCCACGCTAGTGAAAGAACTCGAGGAAGACGGCATCGGCCGGCCCTCGACGTACGCGGCGATCATTTCCACGATCGTCGAGCGCGAATACGTTACAAAGACACAAGGACGTTTTTCGCCCACGATGCTTGGAGAGCGCGTCAGCACCCTTCTGGTGAAAAGTTTCGAAGATATTTTCGACGTGACGTTTACCGCGCGGCTTGAAGAAGAGCTCGACGAAATTGAAGAAGGCAAGCTCCCGTGGCGCGAAGCCGTCAAGGAGTTCTGGGAAAAATTCGTCGTGGACCTGGAAAAAGCGGACGATGAGATGCTTTCCTACAAGGCCGGCATCCCCACCGGGAAGAAATGCGAAAAGTGCGGCCAGGGCGAATTGCTCGAACGCATCAGCCGCCATGGATTCTTCCTGGGCTGTTCGCGCTATCCGGACTGCGATTTCATTCAGGACCTCTCGCCGGAGCTTCCCGAAGAGACCGGCGGCGAGCCAAAAATCGAGTATTGCGACAATTGCGGCAAGGAGATGGCCATCAAGCGCGGGCGTTTCGGCACGTTCCTCGCCTGCAAGGGCTATCCGGATTGCAAGACCACGCGCCGCCTTGTTCAGGGCACGCGCATCGCGCACCAGCCGGACGAGCCGCTCGACGAAAAATGTACGCTCTGCGGCAATGGCTTGGTGAAAAAACACGGGCGCTTCGGCGAGTTCATCGGCTGCTCCGGCTATCCCAAGTGCAAGTACACGCGGCCGATCACCATGGGCATCAAATGTCCGAAGTGCAACGAGGGTGAATTCGTCCGCCGCGGCAGCGCCGGCAAAGGCGGGCGTGGACGCCCGCGCATTTTCTACGGCTGCTCGCGCTACCCCGATTGCGATTTCACCACACCGCACATGCCCATTTCCGAACCATGCCCGAAGTGCGGCGCGCCGTTCATCGTCGAGAAGCGCACCAAGATTGGCACGGTCCACTCCTGCCTGAAAGAAGGCTGCGAGTGGGAGAAGCTCATTCCCGATGCTCCGCCGCAAACGCAGCCGGAAGAAGACCCGGTGCCCGTGGCAGTCAAGTCCTGATTCAACTGCATCCCAAGAAACAGCCCCGGAAATCTCCCTTCTGACGAAGGGACCTGCACCTATACTGTTACTGTATCTGGAAGCCCTCGACGGAGTTGTAGCTGGGAATGAAGCAATCCATTGCCAGGTATCTTGAGTATCTTCGCTCGGTGAAGAACTCTTCGCCGCATACCATTTCCAATTACGGCAAAGACCTCGACCAATTTATTGTTTATCTTTCTCCGCCGGATGCCCCTCCACCAACTCTCGCCGGAGTTACGCACACCGTGATCCGCGAATTCGTCGCGCATCTTCACGACCACGGCCTGCAGAAAAGCTCCATCGCGCGAAAGCTTGCTTCCCTGCGTTCATTTTTTAAATATTGCGTCCGGGAAGGACAACTGAAGGAAAATCCCGCGCGGCTCGTGCCGACTCCGAAGCTGCCGAAACGCATCCCTTCCGTGTTATCGGCGGAAGAGATGAGCGGCTTTCTGAATCAGTTGGCTGATATGGGCCCTTTAGCCAAAGGCGCTGGTCCGTCTTCGAAAAATCATGCGCCATTTTCCTCGCCTGCCGCCAGGACAGCGTCCCAGAAAAAGAAGTCAGGGCTTTCTGCGATTCCCGGGGAAGGATTACTTCTCCGCCGCGACCGTGCTGTTCTCGAACTTCTCTATGCCGCCGGACTTCGCGTCAGTGAACTCACTGGCCTCAATCTCGCCGACATGGAGCAAAAAGAGCGCATTCTGCGGGTCCGGGGAAAAGGCAACAAGGAGCGCATCGTCCCCTACGGAGCCAAGGCCCAGGAAGCACTCGACAAATACTGGCCGCTGCGCGAACAGCTTCTGCGTCAGGCCGCTGGCTCGCGCGCCAGCCTCCGCGCCGCTCCTCACGCGGAAGCTATTTTCCTCAACTACGCGGGCCGCCGGCTGACGCAGCGCTCCGTCGGCCGTATTGTCAAGAAATACGTCCGCCTGGTGAACGTCAACTGGGACCTGCATCCCCACTCGCTGCGTCACGCGTTCGCCACGCATCTCCTCGCCGACGGCGCCGACCTCCGCGCCATTCAGGAATTGCTCGGCCACCAGTCTCTCTCCACCACTCAAAAATACACGCACGCCTCCATCCGCCAATTGATGGAAATCTATGACAAGGCGCACCCGCACGCGTAGGGCCTTCCGAAATCCGGAATCTTCTTGATCCTCCACACAAATCAAAGCGGGCGCCCCAATGAACCGGGGCGCCCGTTGAAATTTTGGGTCTTGTATGGTTCCGGGTCAGAAATTCAGGCGGATGCCAACCTGGATCTGGCGTTGGGCGATCAGTGAGTTGCTGGAATTCGTCGGCACTCCGAATTTTGGGTTGAACACCAGCGAGTTAACCGTAGGCTTGGCGCCCCCCAGGGGGGTGCAGCTCGCGCCCGCCGCGCAAATCGTGAACATGGTCGTGTTCACGGCGGTGACGTTGTTGTGATTAAACAGATTGAAAGCGTCGCCGCTCAGCAACAACTTCCAGCTCTCATGGAGCGTAAATTCCTTCTGTAGCCGGAAGTCGATGTTCGCGGTCCGTGGCAACTGGAATGAATTCGGCGCCAACCATGGCGTCCGATTCGATCCGCCATCGGCAAGAACTCCCGTTCCACCCGTGAAAGAAGTAAAGCCAGGCTGGTTCGGAGCGTTTCCGGAGATCGCTGGCGTAAATGGCGCTCCCGAAGAAACGTTGAGAAGCGGCGAAAGCGTGTACCCATTCGCGAGATTCCGGAAAATCTTGCTTTCTCCCTTGTAGAAATCCGGCGTCCACACCGCTGCAAATATGAAACGATGGTGGATGTCGAAGTTGGAACGCCCGTTCTCTCCCGCCAGATTAAACGGATTCAGCACGTTGTTGGCAGTTGTAAAGGTCTGGGAGCTTTGGCCAAAGTCATTGGCGTGTGCATAGGTGTACGACGATTGGATTTGAAAGCCTTTGTAAAACCGCCGGTTCAGCGCGATGACCAGCGCGTTGTACTTGGAATCCACGCCGTCGCTGATGTTGCTAATCGCACCGAAACCCGTGTTTGGACGCCCTGTACCGCCGCTTACCGGCTTCCCCGCTGCGGTCGCGGGCACGCCGAAGTAGGGCTCGGTAAAGCTCTGGCCCACGAAGTCCTGGCTCGCGAATGGACTGATTATGGTGCCCGTTGGCGCTACCACCGCATATGTCGTCGTCAGCGTCGCGTTCGCAAGATTCGTGTCTACGAACCGTGGCAGTCGCCTTCCCAGGCTCCCAACGTAGGAGACAGACACCACCGTATTGTTCGCAATCTGCCTCTCCACCTCGGCGTCGAACTCATGGACCAGCGGCAGCTTTGTGGCTGGCGCAAAACCTATGGCCGTGACACCAAACGGCACGGTGCCGCCTCCCGACAAGATCACATTTGGATAGGCGGGCGCGGTCGCCGACGTTGGTTGTAACGAAATAGTACTTTGTCCCGCGGGCAATGCGGTGTTGGCGATGGCGTTGAAAATCGTGGAGTTGATGATTCGGCCGTAGAAGATACCGTATCCGCCTCGCACAATCGTCTTGCTGTCGCCGAAGACATCCCACGCAATTCCGAGCCTGGGACCAAAGTCCGTGCGGTCCGATGGAAATGCCGTTGTCGTGGGCACTGCCGTATTCGGAATTTGTGGTGACGGCATGATCTCCGTTTCGTAGCGAAGACCCAGGTTCACTGTCAACCTCGGCCGGATCCGCCAATCATCCTGGGCGAAAAATGCCAGGTCGTTGGTCGCGAATTGAAATCCAGGGGTGCCAAAACCCTGCGCGAAGCTGGAATAGCAATTCAGAGGCGCGGCCGCAGTTCCGCAAAAAGGTGCATGACTCGTCTGCGTCGCGACGAAATCGCTGATGTAGTCCACTCGCGTGTTGTAGGAATACGCTCCGAATCCTTCGAATAGGTTGACTTCGGTGTCGTGCACATGGTTCACGTCAAAGCCAAACTTGAAAAGATGCGTGTTGTGGCTCCAGGCGACCGTATCCGCCACCTGATTCCTTCTCTCATCCGGAAATTGTGGCCGGTTCAAAAAGTTCGGCATACCAAATGTGAAGCCGCCAAATCCACCTACCAAGGCATCATTGATGGCAACCTGGGGAGAGTTGCCGAGTGACGAGACAGGTTCGCCCGCAATGGAACTCTGTCCGAACTCAAACTCAAAATCCCGCCCATACTGGTAGCGGAGCTCGTTGGTCATCGTCGGAGAAATCGTCGTAGTCAACCGCGCGATTCCCCAGTCGTCCTTCACGAAGTCGTTTCCGAAGCTTTCCACACCTCGATTGACTACCGCTGCCGATTGAATCCCCGCAGGCGAATTCCATCGCAGCCGGTTGTATGTAAAGGACGCATGGTTTTTCGAATTCACAATCCAATCGATCTTCGGCAGAAGAATGAGCTGATCGCCCCTTCTCGGCACAGTTCCCGTTAAGTTCGTGAGCAACGTAAGTGCACCCGTGACTGCCGGGCTCGTCGGTGTAATACCTCGCGACGTCAGCGTGGCTTGCTCGGACGCGCTCAAAGGCGCGAAAATCGCATTTGGTACACCCGAATTCGCCACCGCCGGGAACGGCCGCAACTGCTGGTCGGCACTGAAAAACCAGAACAATTTATCCTTGAAAATTGCCCCGCCGACTCCGCCGCCAAACTGATGCCGCTTGTCTTCCGGCAAAAATGGCGTCGGGACTCCATTGACCAGATGCGTCTGGAACGGATTGATGGCGCCCCAGTCACTATTCCGGTCATACCAGAACGCCTGACCGTGAATCTGATTCGTCCCGCTCTTGGTGACCGCGTTGACCACTCCGCCCGCCGCGCGGCCATATTCCGCCGAGTAATTGGACGTATTGATCTGGAACTCCTGAATCGAGGCTTCGCTGCTGGAATAACTGATGCGCGTACGTCCCCGCTCCTCACTGAAAAACGCCTGATTGTTATCGGCGCCATCCACCGTGTTGTTGTTCAGCAGCCCGGAAATGCCGCGGAAACTCACCAGCCCAAACCCGCCATCGGGCACCGCTCCTGGCGTGTCCAGCGCGAAAAACGACCATCGCCGCCCGTTGATCGGCAGATTCTCGATAGTGGTGTTATTTATATTTGTCGAAAAGTCCGCGCGATCCGCGACAATGACTGGAGCTTCGGCGGTCGCCACAACTGTTTCGCTCGCGGTCTTCACGTCCAGCTTCGCGTCTATGGTTGTCGTTCGCCCAACCTCGACGGTGACTCTCGTCGCTTTAAATGGCGCGAATCCACTTGACGTGATCTCCAGCGAGTAAAATCCCGGCTGAAGATGGATGACCTGATACCGCCCGCTTTCGTCCGTCGTGCTGGTCGACTTGCTGCCTGTGCCAAGATTTTCGGTGCTCACGCCCGCGTTCGGTACCACGGCCCCGGACTGATCCGTCACCGTGCCGCCGATCGCTCCGTCCGTTATGGACTGCGCGCTTGCCGATGGCGTTGCCGCAAGACAGACAAACAATGCAAAAACCAACCCCGCAACAAAAACCCCACCTGTAGTCCTCTTCATGAGAGGAGCCTCCTCGCGAATCAGAATGTCTGCAACAAGGGCACCAACTGACAGAAGGGATAGCCGTCACAGAGGGGTTTCTCTGCTCGATTGAAAGGCCGTCTTCCTCAGCACAATCTCGTTGCCAGAATTACTCCACGGCATGATCCGATGAGCCATGTTTCTAGCGCATAAACGAGTCATAGTCAATCTGTTACACTTCCGGCATCTGAGGAAAATCTTGGTGCATCGTAATTCCTTTGCGGCATCAAACGAAACGCACTCGTTTTCTTTCATAAGCGATCCGCAGGGGCTGATGGCGGACTTCAAATCTCTGGTTTGGAGCCTTTTTTTGCTTGTGGCTTCCAGCAGCAGCACCAAATTTTTCCCACAGTCGACCTGAATTCCCGTCCCAAATGGGAAGTGAATTTCGGACTGGGTGTGGGGTTGACGCGCTCGATTGATCATTTGATCGCCAAAATGATTCTCGGCTACCGTTTCGATTTCTGACGCGTCTCTTGGAAGGAATGACGGGGGAATTAAACATGAACTGCCACCTCGCGCAGATTAACATCGGACGCCTGCTGGCCCCGATCGATGATCCGAAGATCGCCGAATTCGTCGCTCAACTCGAACCCATCAACGCCCTCGCCGACAACTCACCTGGGTTTGTCTGGCGGTTGCAGTCCGGTTCCGGCAACGCGACCGATATCGCCTACAACGAAGACCCGTCGGTCATGGTCAACATGTCGGTGTGGGAATCCCTGGAGGCTTTGCGAGACTACGCGTACAAATCGAACCACATGAGAGTTCTCCGCGACCGCGCCAAGTGGTTCGAAAAGATGGATAAACCGATCTACTGTCTCTGGTGGGTCCCGGCGGGCCACATTCCCACCGTGGCCGAAGGCCGCGAGCGCCTGGAGCACTATCAGTTGCACGGCGCGACCCCCTTCTCCTTTTGGTTTTCGCAGCACTTCCCACAACCCGCTGACGAAAGCGTGCCAGCCTAGATCGCCCGCGCTGCCATTGGCCGGTCCGTGACGAGTGAGACGTCCGATTGCCAAACGCTAGGCCCCTCAGCGGATGCCACGAAGAAATTCCATCGCGCTTTCGTTGCATTCCTGCCAGGCGTCCGCTTCGCTGTGCGGGCTGTGCTTGCCGTTGCCTATAAATCGAAAAGTAGCCGCAGGGAGCGCCTGCCGCACCATCTCCATTTCGCCGGGTTCGGTGCGGGGATCAAGGCTGCCGTGAAGGAAAAGTGTGGGGACACGGAGCTCGCCCAGCCGGCCGTCGTAGAGATCCTCTTCCGGCCGCCGGACGCTGTCTGCGATGCGAAACCAAACTCCGCAATTGCGCCGCAAGACCGTTTGCCAGTTGTCTTCTCCGTGGTCTGCCGCGAGCAGCTTGCGTGTATCCTCACTCAACTCCTCAGGGTGTGCGGAGAATCGCTCGAAAAAGGAACGTGATCCGGGTTTTTTGCGCAGGTAATGGAAGGCTTCCAGGATCAGGCTCGCGCAACGCTGCGGCGCCACCAGCCCCATCATCGCGGCAATCACGGAGCCGTCACTATGTCCCCAAAGATTTGCTTCCTCGATGCCAAGCGCGTCGAGGAATGCGAACGTTTCGCTCGCGGCCCGGCGGTGAAAATCAAGCGGCAGCTCTCCGTTGATTCGAGAAGACTGCCCGTAGCCGGAGCGGTCGGGGATCAGAATGCGAAACTGGGCTTCGAGGGCTGCGATTTGCTGGCCGAAGGGATAAAGATCGTATCCCCAGCCGCCATGCAAGATGACGAGCGGCCTGCCACTGCCAAATTCCCTGCAATGGATGATGACGGGACTAACACCGGACGCATGGGGGGAATGAGGCAACTCCAGGGTGAGCACTTAGTTTTGCCACTCCAAGGGAAAAAGCGGACCGCAGCAATGCGTTCTGGTTCTCACGGCACGTTTCACGGTCCGTACAGTACGACACACGAATCCGGGACTCAAGACCTCTGAAAAATGAAAACGGCTGGCAGGGGAAGCTGTCAGCCGTCGTTACTTTCCGTTACAGAATTCAGCTAATTAGCGATGTCCGCCGCCGTGGCCGCCACCTCCACCGTGGAACCCACCGCCCCCGTGAAACCCGCCTCCGCCGCCACCGTGGAAGCCACTGCCGCTATGAAACCCGCCTCCAGCGCCGCCTCGGAAACCGCCGCCCGCGAATCCGCCGCCATGATTGAAGCCACCGCGTCCGGCAAAACCACGGCCACGTCCATCAAAGCCCCGGCCACCGAACCCACGGTCAAAGCCACCGCGTCCAAAACGCCCACGGCCAAAACCATCGCGGTCAAAACCGCGTCCATAGAAACCACGTCCGCCGTAAAAGCCGTGGAACCACGGGCCAGCGCCAATGAACACGCCACCAACAAACCAGTCAGGGCCGTAGTAGCCGTACGGTGCGCAATCATAAGGATAGTATCCGTAGTAGCCGTAAGCGCATGCCGCGCCCGGACCGACGTAAACCGGGCCAACGCCAACTACAACTTGCGCATGCGACGGAACCGCCGCTGGGAGCATGCAAATTGCGAGTAAAGCAAGATATTTTAGATAACGCATTTTCTTGACCTCGCCGAATCCCGAATGATCCTTCAAACTAGATCAGGACCCGCGCGCATTATTAGATGTCTTGGTTTCGCCCAAGGCACCTGTATAGTTTAACTCCAAAGCGGCAAAAAAGTTTCGGTCCCTCCTCCGCGCTGAGCCGCAAGGACTTAGTCTGCAAAGTTCATCACCCCGCCCTATTTCGCTCGTTGACGATGTAGGCCGCCAACTACTATAATTGGGGTTTGCGTTTAGCTCTTGGAGGATCGATGTACGCCGTTATTCAGACCGGGGGAAAGCAGTATCGCGTCGCACCGGGCGACACCATTCGAATCGAGCGCGTTGACGGAGCAGTCGGGGAAAAGGTCAACTTTGGCTCCGTCCTGGCCGTCCACACGGACGACAAGAAAGTTTTGTTGGGCGCGGACGCCGGCAAAGCCAGCGTGAGCGGCAAGATCGTTGCGCAGGGCCGCGCCAAAAAGATCACCGTGCTCAAGTTCAAGAAGGGCAACCAGTACAAAATTTCTCGCGGCCACCGGCAGAATTACACCGCCGTGGAAGTCGGCGATATCAAGCTCTAACTCGTTCCGGCCACAAATCTTGAAATTTTGATGGCTTCGAAAAAAGGATTACGTCATGGCACATAAGAAGGGCGGCGGCTCCTCTACAAACGGCCGCGATTCACACGGACAGAGGCTGGGCGTCAAGCGCTTCGGCGGTCAGCTCGTCAACGCGGGCACCATTTTGGTGCGCCAGCGCGGCACCAAGCACCAGGCCGGCGAAAATGTCGGTCAGGGCAAGGACGACACGCTCTTCGCGCTGGTCACCGGGTACGTCAAGTTTCTCGATCGTGGACGCCACGGTCGTTTCATCACCGTGCAACCCGCCGAGCAAGCCAAGTCCGCCGCGAACTAGCCCCATTTCGTAGCGCAGACTTTAAGTCTGTGCGCCCTGGATCTGTTCTTATGTGATGCGCCTCCGCGGTCCGGCCCCGCTGGACCGCGTTTTTCTTTTCTTTGCGTCTATTGGGCCGAGACGCAGCTCAACGGTCCGCCGGGAAAGAATTTTTTGTAAGCGCTGCGGCCGTGCGCAGGAATGATCGCCAGTCCCGGAACTTTTTCATGCAGTTCGCTGAGCCGGCCGACGATCCGGTCCGCGAGCGCCTTATCATTGTCGCTGTCTTGCAGGATGAGCGATTTGCCGACGCGCTCTTCGAACCCGCGCTCGTCGTCAACGGCGTCGCCGACGTAAAACATCCGTCGCGTCGGAGACAGGTTCACGAAGATGCCCACGCTCCCAGGCGTATGTCCGCGGAGAGGCACGACGACCACCGAGCCATCCTTATAAAGGTCGGCACTCTCGTCAAACGTTTCGTACGGCGTCGCATCAAAGTTTAGAATGGATGCGGAATTCAGCGGAAATTTCCGGGCGTGCGCGGCAATCGTGAACCCTTTGGCCTGGACGCTCGGATCGTTGGCAAATTGCAGCTCTTCGCGCGTCAGCAGAACCGGCAGCGGTGGCAGGTCGATCAGCCCGCCCGCGTGATCGAGGTGCACGTGCGACAGAATCGCCCAGCGCACTCTGGCGGGATCCTCGCCGATGCGCCGCAGCAGTTCCGGCAGCGGAACGGCCGGGTTCAACTCTCCGGCGAGAGACTTGAGTTTGAGTCGCAACAGGAGCGGATAGACGCTGACCTCTTCGCTGAAGTGGCTCGAGTTGCCGGTGTCAATCAGCAGGTCGCCCGCGGGATGCCTCACCAGGATGCTCCCGGCGGTCGACCCAAAGGAAAAGCTGCTGAACGTTTTTCCGGTTTCGACCCAGCAGGCACTAACGCCAGGAATCGTGGAAATCACCGGGGCGACGCGGGCATGTGGAGCAGCAGCTGGGAGAGGCGTCCGCCGGAAGTATAGAAGATACAAAGAGGCGGCCACTACGGCCACGAGGATGAGAAGCAGTCGGACGAATAATCTGAACACGCGGAGCATCGGGTGCGGCCTCCGTTCCGCCATGGCGCGTTTCACTGGTTGGCTTATGGTATCGTTTTCACGGGTGACCGCATAGCGGTTCACTAGTTCGGAGTCTATCTGTGTTTGTTGATGAAGCAAAAATACTTGTTAAGGCCGGCAACGGCGGCAACGGCTGCATCGCGTTCCGCCGCGAAAAATACGTGCCGCGCGGCGGGCCTTCCGGCGGAGACGGCGGCAACGGCGGCAGTATTTATCTCGAAGCCAATCCGAACGACAACACGCTCTTGCGCTATCGCTACAACCGCGAATTCAAGGCTGATCGCGGCCGTCACGGCGAAGGCTCCAACTGCACCGGCCACTCCGGCGAGGACATGATCCTTCAAGTTCCCGTTGGCACGCTGGCTTTTGATGACCAATCTGGGGAAACCATTGCGGACCTCGCGACGCCTGGCCAGCGCGTGCTCATCGCGCACGGCGGACGCGGCGGACGCGGCAATCAACACTTTGCGAAGCCTTGGCACCAGGCTCCGCGCGAACACGAAGACGGCTTTCCCGGCGAGGAACGCCATCTCCGCCTGGAACTTAAACTCCTCGCCGATGTCGGCCTAGTTGGTTTTCCCAATGCAGGCAAATCCACTTTAATTTCCGTGATCTCCGCGGCGCGCCCGAAAATTGCCAACTATCCCTTCACAACGCTCGAGCCCAATCTCGGGGTCGTCAACGCCGACGGCGGCACCGGCGGCCACGGCACGGAACTCGGCCGCACGTTTGTCGTCGCCGATCTCCCCGGCCTCATCGAAGGCGCACACTTGGGAGCCGGCCTGGGCATTCGCTTCCTTCGCCACGTCGAACGCACGCGCCTGCTCGTTCATCTGATTGACACCAGCGATTCGAACGCCGATGACCCGGTCCACTCCTTCGAAATCATCAACGGCGAGCTTGCAGCCTTCAGCGAATCCCTGACGGAAAAACCGATGATCGTGGTGGCCACCAAGCTCGACGCCACCACGGACCGCACGCGGCTGGAAGCGCTTCGTGATTTCTGCAAAGAGCGCGCCATCGAATTCCACGTCATTTCCGCCGTTGCCGGCGACGGCGTGAAGGATCTCGTCCGCTCCATCGCCGACGCTTTGGACAAGATTCCTCGCGCGGTTCACGATTCTTCGCTGGACTTGCCACATCCGCCAACGGAAAATAACCAAAGCGCATCCGGCCATGATTCGTTGTCCGCACACGTCAAAGATTCATGAGAAAATTAGGCAAGCCCAAATCAAGGCTGCTCCAAGCTTTGAGCTATCTGCATTTCGAATTCTTGCCGTTTGCCCTTTGCAGGAGCTTATGAAGGACGATTGCCATAGAATACTTGCTCTGTCTTACTGAGAACTGAAAACGGACGACTGAAAACTTCTTTGGGAGAAGCATTGACCACCGCGCAAGCGCACCGCACCGCCGCAAAACATCATCCTCGCCGTATCGCGCTCTTTGGCGGTTCCTTCGATCCCATTCACAACGGCCATCTGTCTGTCGCGCGCGCCGCTGACCGGCGTTTCAATTTCGATGAAATGCATTTCATCCCGGCCAGCCGGCCGCCGCACAAACTGAAGCAACACCTGGCTCCTTTCCCGCATCGTTTTGCCATGGTCTCGCTGGCCTGCACCGAGCATCCGCACTTTGTCCCCTCCCTGGCCGAGGCCGGCGAAGACTTCAGCGGCACGCAGCTCCACTATTCCGTGGACACCGTGCGCTACTTCCGCCACGTCTATCACGGACACGGCGACCGCATTTTTTTCATGATTGGCGCCGACGCGTTTCTGGACATCCCCACGTGGAAGGAATACGAAACGCTGCTCGGCTTATGCGATTTCATCATCGCCAACCGCCCGGGCATACGTTCGGAAGCGCTTAAGCTCGTCATTCCGCCGCACCTGATGGCGCGGCCCGATGCGAGAAAAGAAGCGGAGAACGGGCATCCTTCGCAGGTCGTCGCGCACTTGCAACGCACCACGGTCTATCTCCTCGAAAACGTTTCGAGCGAGGTGTCTGCCACCGACATTCGCCGGCGCAGCAACCGCGGCCTGGCTATTCATGGACTTGTTTCCGCGCGCGTCGAAGAATACATTCTCAAACAGGGACTTTATCGATGAAGTTCGAATCTTTGCCACAGGGCGTGCGCCTCGCCGTCGAGGCCGCGCAAAACAAAAAAGCAGCAGGTATCACCGTTCTGGACCTCAGGGGCGTCGGCGCCTTCACGGACTTTTTCGTCATCTGCACCGGCTATAGCACGCCGCAGGTGCAGGCCATCTGCACCGAGGTCGAAGAACAGCTTCACAAGAATATGGGCCGCTCGCCCGAGCATCGCGAAGGCCATCGTTCCGCCGAATGGGCCTTGCTCGACTTCGGCGGCTTCGTCGTTCACGTGTTTGGCGATCAGGCGCGCCGCTACTACGATCTCGAGCGTCTCTGGCGCTCCGCTCCGAAACTGGAAATTCCCGACGAGCCCGGAGGCGCATCCTCCGTCCGGCAGACTTCCAACTCGCCCTTTGGCCATGAACCGTTTAACGACGAAGCGGCCTCTGGTCGTCCGCTCGGTGGCCGCTCGTAACCATGACCGCGGAACGATTGCCGTGGGTCGCCGCTGATCCCGCATCGTTTCGCCTCTTCGAACTCGCCGAAAAAGTTGCTGTCGCTCCCGCCACCCTGTTGATTACCGGTGAAAGCGGCACCGGCAAGGATCATCTCGCGCGTTTGGTCCATGAGCTCGGTCCCCGCCGCGACGCGCCTTACCTTAAAATTGATTGCGCCAGCCTTCCGCCGCAGCTGGTCGAAAGCGAACTCTTCGGGCACGAGCGCGGAGCGTTCACGGGCGCGGTCGAACGCAAACTCGGACGCTTTGAACTCGGCGGCAACGGCACCATCGTTCTCGATGAAGTCGCGGCACTTTCTCCCGGAGCGCAGGGAAAGCTCCTCCGCATCTTGCAGGAACGCACGTTCGAACGCCTGGGCGGCAACGAAACTCTCCACATCGAAGCGCGCCTTATTGCCCTCACCAATGTGGATCTCCCCGCCGCGGTGAAGGCCGGCACCTTCCGCGAGGATCTTTTTTTCCGGCTGAACGTACTCATGCTTACGGTTTCTCCGCTCCGCGACCGCCGAGCGGACATTCTCCCCCTCGCCGGTCATCTGCTGGTCACCCTTCGCCTCGTCCACGGCCGTCCTAACGCCCAATTGAGCGAGGCTGCGCAACGCATGCTTGGCGCCTACGCGTGGCCCGGCAACGTCCGCGAACTCCGCAACGCGCTCGAGCACGCCGTGGTTTTCTCTCGCGGCAGCCGCAAAGCAGCCGCACCGGAAGTTGACCATTCTGCGGCCGCGCAAGAACCGGACGCTTCCGCAGAGCCCGCCGGCAGAGACCTTCTCGAACCTGACAATTTCCCGGAAAGCGTCCGCGCCGCCGCGCCCGGCGCTGTCAGCTCCATTGCCGGCCTCCGCACGCTCGAAGAAGTCGAGCGCGAAGTCATTACCGCCACCCTCGAAGCTACCCACTACCAGATCAGCCGCTCCGCCGAAGCCCTCGGCATCAGCCGCAAAACTCTGCTCGAAAAGCGCAAGAAATACGGCCTGAAGTGAAAATTCGCCTACTGATGCTCGGCAAGACGCGACGCCCGGAAATGCGTGCCATCCTCGACGATTACGTGAAGCGCATCAGCCGCTCAAGCCCCATCGAAATCACCGAAGTCCGCGACGGAGATGCCGCCCTCAGGAAACTCGACGCCGACCGCGCCGCCACGGCAGTCCTTCTCGACGCCGCCGGAAAAACTCTCGATTCGAACGCGCTCGCCACATGGCTCGGCGAACTCCGCGACCGCGGCACCCGTGAACTCATCTTTCTCTGCGGCGATGCCGGCGGCTTCCCGGAAGCTCTTCGCCAGCGCGCCCACCAGAAACTTTCTCTCAGCGCCATGACTTTCTCCCATGAAGTCGCGCGCGTGATGCTCGCCGAACAGCTCTATCGCGCCTTCGCCATCCTCTCCGGCAGCCCCTACCCGAAATAGTGCGCGTGGTGTAAAACTGTGAACATGTCCATCCACATTTCCGCGGACGCCAATCAGCCCTCCGCCACCATCGAAATTCCTCTTGAACAGCCCCTCCCCGATTACGACCTCCACCAACTCGAGCACCCCACGCCCCGCGACGTCGACGCCGTCCTTGTCTCCCAGGGTTTCCGCGACCTCGTGGATGATGCCCGCGGTGTCCTCATGGACCTCCTCGCCCATCCTCCCTACCAGGCGAGCTCCCCCGAGCACGCCAATCTCGATTTCACGCATTCGGCCCCACTTCCTCTCGAGCTCACGCAACTCACCGGCGCCATCTGTCCCGGCGGCGACGAAACCTACCGTCCCGGCATCTGGATCGTCCTCCGCGATCCTCACGCCAAGCATGGAGCCTCCCTTCCCCAGGCTACCCAGGAGCGCATCGCTTCCATCGCCGAGGAACTCGTCAAACGCCTCCAGCTCGCCTAGTCGCGGTGTTCGCACCGTGCACCTGCGGTTTGCCTTGCGGGGCGTGGGGCAGTTTCCGAGTACCGCTGCCGGACAAGTGGCGGCTAGTACGACCTTCGACGTCCACCTCGGACGGATTTCATACAATATCGAAACACGGAAATAGATATGAGAGCAGCGGCCGCCAGGGGAATCACGAAAGTGAGGATATCCCACGGCCCTATGGGTCTGGGGATACGGGTTGAGGAAAGTTAATAAGCTTCACTCGTCCCGTGGCCAAAACGATCGAGGTCACGAAGACAGCAGTCACAAAAAAACCTGCAGCTCCGGCCAGAATGCCGAACACCAGAGAGTTCACGACTCTTTTTTCATCGGTTTCTTGAGACACAATGCCAACATTTTACCGCAAGTGCCAAGTAAGTTGGATAATCGGAAACTGGTTCACTACCGTCTAGCACCCAAACTTGACCTTTTACGAGCGACTCCTCAAACTCTATTCTTTTCGCCGTGCCTCGTGATTGCTCACTGAGGCCAACCATCATGCCCGAAGAAAAAGGACTGCTCATCGTTTACACCGGGCCGGGCAAAGGTAAGACTACCTGCGCCCTGGGCACGGCATTTCGCGCGGTCGGCCAGGGCTTGCGCGTCCTGATGGTCCAATTCATCAAGGGCTCCTGGCACTACGGCGAACTCGACGCAGCCAAAATGCTCGGCGACGACAAATTCGAAATCCGCCCCATGGGCCGCGGCTTCGTCAAAATCGGCAGCGCCGAAACCGATCCGGAAGACATCAAGCTCGCCCACGAATGCTGGCAAGCCGGCCGCGACGCCATTTACAGCGGAAAATATGACCTCGTCGTCCTCGACGAGATCAATTACACCATCAGCTACAAAATGCTCGACGCCGACGAAGTTGTCGAGGCCCTCAAAAACCGCCCCGAGCGCGTCCACGTCATCTGCACCGGCCGCAACGCCCATCCCAAGCTCGTCGAGCTCGCCGACCTGGTAACCGAGATGCGCGAGGTGAAACACCCCTACACCAAGGGTATACTGGCCCAACGGGGGATCGACTACTAGAAGCCGCAATTCAGCGAGTGGCGATCAAAATTGAAAGATTCGAGGAAGCAAGCCCCGGCAACCAGAAGTCTTTTCTTTCAACTAAGAACTAAAAACTGAGAACTGAAAACTTTCTTCCATGGCCTGGTTCAAGCGCGAAAAAAGACCGATCGAGCAAGCCACCCCGCCCGAAGAGCGCCGCGTGCGCACCGAAGGGCTGTGGGTCAAGTGCGAGTCCTGCAACACCATCGTGTTCCGCAAGGACCTCGAAGCGAATCTTTTCGTCTGCCCCAAGTGCCAGTTCCATTTCAAGATGAACGCCAAGCAGCGCCTGGAAATGCTCCTCGACGGCCGCTGGACCGAGCACGACGCCGGCATGACCTCCACCGACCCGCTCAAATTCGTGGACACCAAGCCCTACGCCGCGCGCCTCAAGGAAGCCAAGAAAAAACTTGGCATGAACGACGCCGTCATCACCGCCGAAGGACAGCTCAACGGCCGCCCCGTCGTTCTCTGCGCCATGGAGTTTGGTTTTATCGGCGGCTCGATGGGCGCGGTTGTCGGTGAGAAAGTCACGCGCGGCATCGAACTTGCCATGGAAACGCGCCAGCCCTTCATCGCCGTCTCCTGCTCCGGCGGCGCGCGCATGATGGAAGGCACCATCAGCTTGATGCAGCTCGCCAAAGTGTCCGCTGCCCTTGCTCGACTCGACGACGAAAAACTCCCGTACATCTCCGTGCTGACCGATCCGACCACCGGCGGCGTCACCGCCAGCTTCGCCATGCTCGGCGATCTCAACATCGGCGAACCCGGCGCGCTCATCGGCTTTGCCGGCCCGCGCGTCATCGAACAGACCATCCGCCAAAAACTCCCCGAAGGCTTTCAACGCTCCGAATTCCTTCTCGAACACGGCTTCCTCGACGCCGTCGTCCACCGCAAGGAATTGAAATCTTTCATCAGCAACTCCCTCGATCTGCTCCTGACCTGAGCCTGCACAAAGCCATGAATGCGTCAGCAATTCTCGATTCTCCCGGGCTGCGTAGGGCCCGCCTTCTGAGGCGGGCCGCTCTTGTTATTCTCCTCTGTGCGGGATCTCTTCGATGAACTACGACGCGTCGGTCCGCTACTTGCTTTCCCTCGGCCGCGAATTGGCCGCCCCCACGCAAGCCGCTGCCGCAAAGTTCGACCTCGAAAACATCTCGGTCCTCGCCGAACGCCTCGGCCGCCCCGATCGCGCCTATCCGAGCGCCCACATCGCCGGAACGAACGGCAAGGGCTCCACAGCCGCGTTCCTCGAATCGATCCTTCGCCGCGCCGGTTTTCGAACGGGGCTGAATACCTCCCCGCATCTTGAAAAAATCAACGAACGCATCCGCATCAACGGCGCAGAAATCACCGACGAGGCCTTCGCAGAAACCTTCACGCGCATCCGCGGCGTCATCGAAGAGCTTCTCGCCGCTGGAAAACTGCGCGCCCATCCCACCTATTTCGAATGCGTCACCGCTATGGCATTCGAGTATTTCGCCCGCGAGCGCGTGGAATTTGCCGTCTTCGAAGTCGGCCTCGGCGGCCGCCTCGACGCCACGAATATTCTTTCCCCCGTCGTCACCATCATTACGCGCATTGATTTCGATCACGAGAGTTTCCTCGGCCACTCCCTGCGCGAAATCGCCGGCGAAAAAGCGGGAATCCTGAAACGCGAAGTGCCCCTAGTTCTCGCCGAGCAGGGCCCCGAAGCCCGTGAAGTGATTCTCGCGCGCGCCCAGCAACTCGGCTGCCCCGTCACCGGAGCCGGCCCCGATCCTTCGCTCGAAATCGCTCCCAGCCTGCCCGGCCGCTTCCAATTACAAAACGCGCAAAACGCCGTCGCCGCCGCGCGCGTACTCCAAAATCGCGGCTACCGAATCCCCGCCGGCGCCATCACCGAAGGCATTGCCAACACCGTCTGGCCCGGCCGTCTCGAAAAACTGCAATCCAATCCCGACGTCTACCTCGACGGCGCTCACAATCCCTCCGCCGCCCTCGAGCTCGCCGCGTTTCTGGAGCAAAATTTCGCCGGCCGAAAAATCTGGCTCCTCTACGCCGCCCTCCGCGACAAAGCCGTGGACGAAGTTGCCGGCCTCCTCTTCCCCCGCGCCGAAGAAGTCATCCTCACCGCCCCTCGCACCTCGCGCGCCATCTCCCCCGCCCAACTCGCCCAAATTGCCGGCCATCACGCCGCGCGTTTTTCCGTGATCCCGGAAGCCGAACAGGCGCTCGACTATGCCTTGTCAAAAGCCGCGCCCGAAGACGCCATCTTCATAACCGGTTCTCTCTATCTCGTCGGCCAGCTTCGCCATGATTGGAAAAGCCGGGTTCAGGTTCACGCCCGATGATCGCGACCGAAACACCAGGACTTGTCTCGCACTAGGGGCACGATATATCGTGCCCTACGGGCGAAGAATCAGCATGACTGTCAAAACGAAGCAAAAAGCGCCGTCGGCCAAGCCGCTCGTCGGCATCATCATGGGCTCCGGCTCCGATTGGGACACCATGAAATTCGCCTCCCAAATGCTCATCGATCTCCATGTTCCACATGAAACACGCGTCGTCTCCGCCCACCGCACCCCCGATCTGCTCTTTGAATACGCTTCCACGGCGGAAAAGCGCGGCATCGAAGTCATCATCGCCGGCGCAGGCGGCGCCGCCCATCTTCCCGGCATGACCGCCGCAAAAACCGTTCTCCCCGTCCTCGGCGTCCCCGTGGAATCGAAAGCCCTGAAAGGCCTGGATTCGCTCCTCTCCATTGCGCAAATGCCTGGAGGCGTTCCCGTCGGCACGCTCGCCATTGGCAGGTCCGGCGCCGTCAACGCCGCCCTTCTCGCCGCCGCCATCCTCGGCGCCAAACATCCGGCCATCCGCGAAGCCTGCCGGAAGTTCCGCACCGAACAAACCGGCCGCGTTCGCGCGAACCCCGATCCGTCCGTGACCGCGCCGCCCAGCAAGAAGGGAAAGAGCAAGTGACCATCGGCATTCTCGGCGGCGGCCAGCTCGGCTACATGCTCGCCCTCGCGGGTTATCCGCTCGGCCTGCACTTCCGTTTTCTCGATCCGTCTCCCGAAGCCCCCGTGGGCCGCATCGCCCAGCGCGTTACCGCCGATTTCTCCGATCAAGCCGCGCTGGAAAAATTCGCGAGCGGCCTCGAGCTGGTCACTTACGAATTCGAAAACGTCCCCGTCGAAGCCGCCAACTTTCTCGCCGAGCGCGTCCCCGTCTATCCTCCGCCCGCCGCCCTCGAAGCCGCCCAGGATCGCCTCAACGAAAAACATCTTTTTCAAAAACTCGCCATCGCCACCACCGAATTCGCCCCAGTCTTGAAACCAAACGATCTCGACGCCGCCGTGAAACAGATCGGCCTCCCGGCTGTCCTGAAAACCTGCCGCATGGGCTATGACGGCAAAGGCCAGTGGACTCTCCGCACCGCAGAAGACGCCGTGCAAGCAAAACGCGAACTCCCCGCCGCATCTCTCATTCTCGAACGCTTCGTGCCCTTCACGCGCGAACTCTCCGTCCTCGCCGTCCGTTCCCGTACCGGTGAAATCGCATTCTACCCGCTCGTCGAAAATCATCATCGCGGCGGCATCCTGCGTCTCTCCCTCGCGCCAGCTCCTCGCCTCGAACCTCCCATCCAGCGCGCCGCGGAGGACGCCGCCCGCCGCATTCTCGAATCTCTAAAATACGTCGGCGTCCTCGCCATTGAATTCTTCGAATCCGGCGGCCGCCTCCTCGCGAACGAAATGGCCCCGCGCGTCCACAATTCCGGCCATTGGACCATCGAAGGCGCCATCACCAGCCAGTTCGAAAACCATCTTCGCGCCGTCCTTGGCCTCCCTCTCGGCTCCGCCGGACCCGCCGGCCACTGCGCAATGTTAAATCTCATCGGCGACCTCCCTGATTCCTCCGAAGTCCTCGCTGTCCCAGACACCCATTTGCACCTCTACGGAAAATCCCCCCGCCCGGGTCGCAAACTCGGCCACGTCACCCTCCGCGCCGCCTCCCCCGAACGCCTCGCCCTCCGCCTCTCCGAACTCCCCGCCTTCTTCCATCGCCCCGATTTCTGCCTCGACGCCGCCCTAGCCCCAAGCGCCCCGCTCCGCGCCTAGTCCAGGTCGTGGCGGCTCTTAAGACCCGGGTGTTTCCGTGCGCTCCCTTCCCTCCCGCGAGCCGTTGTGTCCGAATCCGCGACAAGTCCATCCTAAAAACGAGCACGTCCGATCAACTCCGCCTTCTAAATGATTTATAATGAGCCGCTTAACATTGGCACGTGTGGTGCTTTATGCACACGTTAGACGGGGTCACGACTATGTCATTCCTTCGCGATCTGAAAGTTGCCTTCCACTCGCTCCTGCGCACGCAAGGGCTTACGATCACCGTGATCCTGACGCTCGCGCTCGGCATCGGCGCCAACGCCGCCATCTTCACTCTGGTGCGCGGCGTGCTCCTCAAGCCTCTCGTCAATCGCGACGAGGATCGCCTCATCTACATCCGCCAGAGCGCTCCGGGCACCGACGACGAGGACACCACGTTCTCTGTCCCCGAAATCCAGGATTTGCGCGCCAGCGTTAAAACCTTGAGCGCGTTCGGCGATTTCTCCACCACAGAATTCACCATGATCGGTCTGGGTGAGCCTCGCGTAGTCCAGGCCGGCGTCGTCAGCGGCACCTTCTTCGAAGTCATGGGCCTCCATCCGGTCCTCGGCCGTCTCGTCGGACCGCAGGACGACGGTCCCAAAGCTCCGGGCGTCGTGGTTCTGACGTATCGCTTCTGGACCACCACACTCGGCAAGGATCCTTCCGTCCTCGGCAAAACCCTCCGGCTCGACAGCGGGCTTATGGGCGAGCGGTCTGCCACCGTCATCGGCGTCCTCGAACCCTCCATCCCTTATCCGCAAGACACCGAAATCATCGCCAACATCGTCACCAGCCCGCATCACCTCTCCGCGACCATGGTCACCGGCCGAGTCCACCGCATGACCGAGCTTTTTGGCCGTCTCGCTCCCGGTGCCACCCTCGATCAGGCTCGCGCCGAGTTGCGTTCCGTCTACGGGGCCATGACCAAAGAACACCCCGAAGCCTACCCGAAGAAAGCGAACTTCCAGATCAGCGCCAAGCCGCTGCGCGACCAGATCACCTCGGGCGCCCGCACCGTCCTGCTGGTGCTGCTCGCAGCTTCAGCACTCGTCTTCATCATCGCCTGTTCCAACGTCGCCAACCTGATTCTCACGCGCACCGTTCGCCGCGAAGGCGAGCTGTCGATTCGTGCCGCGCTCGGCGCAAGTACAGGTGCGCTGCGCCGCATGCTGCTGGCCGAAAGCCTTCTGCTCTGCACCGCTGGCGCCGCGCTCGGGGTAATGAGCGCTCAACCGATGGTGGCCATCCTGGCCCGCTACGCGTCGCGTTTCTCGGTCCGCGCTCTCGATTTGACGGTGGATTCCAGCCTGCTCTATGTGGGAGGGGCGCTGGCCATCGTCGCCGCGGTGATTTTGGCGTTTGTCCCGCGCCTGCCGTCGGCCGACACTTCGAAAGGCCTTAACCTTTCGAGTGGCAGCCTGCGCGTTACCGGCAGCACCAGTCGCCGCCAGCGGGTCTTCGCGGTGACGCAAATCGCCGCATCCTTCGTGCTGCTCGCCGGCGCAAGCATGTTGATCACTACGCTGATCGCGCTGCAAACGGCGCAGACCGGTCTCGATATGCGCCATGTCCTCACCATCAACGTTCCCGCGATGTCCCATGGAAAAACGCCTCAGCAAGTGGTCAATTTCTACAAGGAAACGATTCGTCGCGTGGATGCGCTGCCCGGCGTGAACAGGACCGCTTTCGGCCTGTCGGTTCCCTGGCGCGATGTTGGCAGCTCCGGTTTCGGCCTCCAATTCTCCGCTGACGGTCACGTTCATTTCCAAGGAGAGGACCCTCGCGCGCAATTACGAGTCATCTCTCCAGGATTCTTTGCTGCGCTCGGCGTTCCCATCCTCTATGGCCGTGATTTCAACGAGCTCGACGGCCAGGGTAAGGAGCCCCTTGCTGTTGTCAGTGAAACTCTCGCAAAGCGCATGTTCCCCAATCAGAATGCCGTCGGCCGGCACGTGTACTGGACCGATCCGGTTCTGCAATTCGCTCCCGGGATTAACGCCGCGCCTCACCGCATCATCGGCGTCACCGCCGATATTGACGACGAACACATCGTTCCTGAGCCTATCGTCACGATCTACACGCCTTTTGAAGAAGGCCCCATCTTTGGCGGCCGCCTTTTCATCCACACCACTGCAAATCCGTATTCCCTCGTCACGCCCGTCACCCGCATTATTCGTGGCATGTCGGCCGAACAGCCCGTTGAGCATGCCGCCACTCTCGAGGACGTCCGCGCAGAGGTGCTCACACCGGACCGTTTGAACTCGCTGGTGTTCGGCGTGTTTGCGGCAGTCGCGTTGGTTATTGCCTTGGTTGGCGTCGCGGCGGTGCTGGCATTTTCCGTCAGCTCGCGTACCCGCGAATTCGGCATTCGCCTGGCGCTCGGATCGCAGCCGCAGAATCTATTGAAAGGTGTCATCACCGAAGGCGCCCTGATGGCTGGTGTCGGCGTCCTCGCCGGCGCCGCATTCGGTTTCGTGGCAGCGCGTTTGTCCGCCAGCTATTTCCCGGACATGAAGATGCCCGGCGCCTTGCCCATAGTCCTCTCCGCCTTCGTCCTGCTGGCCGCCGCCGTCGTCGCCTCCTCCGTCCCCGCCGCCCGCGCCGCCCGTATCGACGTTATTGAAGCCCTCCACTCAGAATAACCGCTCAGGGGTCGGCCAAGTCTTGCGGTCCCCCGCGCGCTTCGATTCTAATGGCGCACGTTTCGGCTTTGACGGGTCAGGAGGAGAGGAGGTGCCCAACATACTCTCCCTCGTCCTCTTTCTTCCCCATGTCGTTGACCGCCGCGGCTAATGTACCGTCTGGATGATGGTCGGACCGGCGGTTTGGCGAATGAACCAGGTGCGGGCGTCTCCGGATGGGAGTCCGGAATTTTTGTCGTCGGGGTAAACGATCAAGGCGTTTCCGTCCAAGAACACGTCCGGCGCCCAGTATTCCGCGAGCGTCCGCGTGCCGGAGGCGCAACCAAGACCATTCACGCAGACCGGGCCAACGTGCACCACGCCGGTCACCGTGCTTTGCGCGAATGTTGGCACACTTGCGAAATCGTTTTGTGACTGCGCCACGAACACCTGCCATTGTGCGGAGGTGTCCATGAAATTGGTTGCAGAGGAACCCAGCCAGGTCACGTCCACTTTGCCGGGATCGCCGGCGACCACCCAGGGCTGAATCGCGGTTTTCGTGGAAGCCCCGTTGTTGACGCGCACCGCGTGAGACCACGTGGCACCCTGATCCGACGAAGCGGTGAGATAGGTGTTCACGCCATCGGAAAAGACCACATGCAGATTGCCGCCGTCATCCACAGCAATGGCGGGAAAGACGTGCGCCAGCGAAGTGTCCGTAGGGCCCTGGTAAACAAGCTTCAAACTAAATGTAACTCCTCCATCGGTAGAGCGCGCCAGGTACACCTGCGTGCTGGTCTGATCGAAAAACACGTTATATACGTTGCCGTTTCGAGGATCGACCACAATGTTTCCCTGGTCGCCGGGTTGCACGCCCGCGACCGGCGTGGTGACCTGCGTGATTTGCGGAAACGTAATCCCGCCGTCGCTGGATTTAACAACCACAATGCTGGGGGTCCCCTGAAGATCGGCGCCGAGTTGTTTATAGGTGAGGTAAAGCACGTTGTTGCCATAGGAAGCGATCCACTGCCGGTCGTCCCCCGGAATGTCGGAAGACAGCGGATTGACGGCCCAGGCATTGCCGCCGTCGAAAGAGCTGGCCTGCGTCGTGGAGCCCAGCCACAGCGAATTCATGTACACACTCCCGGACGTGCCGACAGCAAGGTCTTCATCGCCGCCGCCGAGGCCTACGCCCGTCGTCGTGCCGGTTGTGGCCACCACCTGGGTGCCATCGGGCTGGCCAAGATACGTGAAGCTCTTGCCGGTGTCATACGATTTCCAGACGTCCACGCCGCCGGGGACGCCCTGAATCGCCGCGACATAAAGATTGCCGAGCGAATCGTGCACCACCCGCGGCTCGACGTCCTGGTCCGCCACCAGCGTGGTGCCGGAGTTTTCGGGATCGTTCGGACGCGGAAGCTCGAAAGGCGTTCCAAAAGTCATTTTGCCGGGCTGGTAGCGCGCCTTGCCATTGGCGACGGTGGGGTCGGCGGCAATTTGCGCCGTTCCGGAATAGGAGACATTCACGGTCTGCGAAGCCACGATGACCAGCTTATACGTCCCGTTGGGCAGCGGCCCAGCGTCAATCTCTTCATACGTTTCGAAAGCTTGCACCGACGAAGCCAGCAGGTTCCCCGAAGGATCGAAGAGGTACAGGTCAAACTCGTTGGTGGCCCCCTGCCAAGTGATGCGGATTTGCACTTCATCGATGGGATTGGTCGTGAAGAAATTGGCTGGGGTATTGACGGTGAGATAAAACGTATCGCAGTTCAGCGCGGTACAGGAACTGGTGTCCGTGGCCACCGCCGTGAACGGGCCGCCGGACCAATTCACGGGAGTCGTGGCCCCCGCGAGCGTGCCGCTGGCGGGAGTCGCTGAAAAGACCGGCGCGCTGGCCGTCAACAAGGCGGAAAGCAAGAGGAGAATATTCCGAGAAAGGCGAGACATGGCGCGCGAAATCTCCTTTCGAACCGGTGCAATGTGCCGCATCGGGCCCAGGCACAGGCCCCGTGGCAAAAATGGGATACGAAATGGCCGCCAACCTGGCGCATAGTTTGATTAGCATTGCGTTTCGTTCAATCCGGTCTTTCTCTGCTTCTTTTGTCAGGGTTTTACCTCACCAGCTCACCGCCGCGATTAAATTGAAAGAGGCTGGTGGCGGCGCACGCACCCGTGCAATCCGCAATCTTCCCCATTCCCTGCCTTTCACTTGGACCGGCTGTCTTTCGCTAGCCTCCGCGAACTCTGGGCTCTCGGTGTACTCTGTGTTAAGTCCGGATTCGATGAGCTATCTCTCTGCATCCAAATCACTTAAAGTAATTATTAATTAACAGTACCTATATGCTATAATACCGCTGTAGCCGGCAAGCTTCCCTGCCCGCCGCGGCCTTGGCGTAGGCAGGTACCCGCGACCGATGCTCGCCCGCGATGTAGTCCCTCAAACTCCCCCAAAATTGTCCCGCCCAAAAACGTTGCCTTCCCGCCAACAGCTGGCACCTTTAAGCCCTTTGACTGCAACACTTACAAGCCCCATCGCAAGTGTAAGTGTTCGAAACAAAAGGCTTACAGCAAAATTAACTCCTTTAGATGCAACACTTACGAAAAACCGGGGGGTGCGGGTGCATAGCCACTTCTTCTACTCATCACGGAACACCGAACACCGTCCACTCTTCCTCCGGTTGCCGCCCTCGCTCACGAATGCTACGATTTGGTGTTCCATGTCCCCTGCTGACACCCAACTTACGAACGCCCCCCGGCCACGTGTGGGCATTCCCTGGCGCACCACCCAGGAGCAACGCGACGGCATCCGGGACAAGCTCAACCTTTACTTCGAGGCCGCCCGGAAAGCGGGAGCGGACCCCGTCGAAGTATCGCTCCAACAATCGCCTGCGGAGCTTGAGAAGCAGCTGCAAGACTTGGACGCCTTCGTCCTTCCCGGAAGTCCGGCGGACGTCGATCCGGCCCGTTATGGCGAGCCTAGGCACGCCAAGACGGTGAACCTGGACCCCCATCGCGACAATACGGACGCCGCCATCCTCCGCCACGCACTCAGTTCCTCAAAGCCCGTGCTGGCCATCTGCTACGGCTGCCAGATTCTCAATGTCCAGCTCAAAGGCACATTAGTTCAGGACATCCACGCGGAGAAGCCCGCCTCCGGACCGCACGGCACCACCGATTTGCCTCCGGGATCCATCAAGGGCGATATCGAGCACCCCGCGCAATTCGCGCCGCAGAGCCGCCTTGCCAAACTAAATGGCTCACAAACAGGGATCATCAACAGCAGCCACCACCAGGCGATAGATAAACCCGGCGAAAATCTTCGTGTCGCAGCGCACGCGCCGGACGGCACGATAGAAGCCGTTGAATGGACCGGTAGCCCGAATTGGGTCGTGGGCGTCCAGTGGCATCCGGAACGGATGCCGGATGACCCGCTCGCGCAGCGCCTGTTTCAGCAATTCGTCGCTGCCGCGCGCGGTGCCCGTGAGGCCGTCGCTCACAAGACGTGAACGTTCTGGCTTTTCCAGTTTCGATTTTCCAGTTTCGGTTTTCTTACTTCGGGGGTTTCATGATTTCGCTCGCAGGCAAGGCGGCACTTATCACCGGCGGTTCACGAGGTATCGGCGCCGCGGCGGTTAAATTATTCGCGCAGGCAGGCGCGGACGTGGTCTTCAACTACGTCAAAGCCAAGGATGCCGCGATTCAGGTCCAGCAGGAAGCCGGGAAGCACGGCACGCGCGTGGAAGCGTTCAAAGCCGATGTGGGCAAATACGCCGACAATCAGAAACTCGTCGAGCACACCATCGCGCGCCTCGGCCGGCTGGACATTCTCGTCGCCAATGCCGGCGTCTGGAACCAGGAAGATGCTCCGATCGAGAAGATGACCGAAAAACAGTGGGACGACATGATTCGCATCAACCTCAAAAGCGTCTACTCCATCATCCATTTCACGGTCCCCCACATGATCAAGCAGAAGTCCGGAAAAATTATCCCCATCAGCTCCACCGCCGGCCAGCGCGGCGAATCCTTCCACACGCACTACGGCGCGTCGAAAGGCGGCATCATCAGTCTGACCAAGGGCCTGGCCACCGAACTCGCGCGACACAATATTCTCGTGAATTGCGTCGCCCCCGGCTGGGTCGCCACGGACATGTCCAATCCGGTGCTCGAGACGAAGGCAGGCCAGAAGATGGCCGCATCCGCCATTCCGCTGGGCCGCGCCGCCACCGCGGAAGAAATTGCCGGACCAATCCTCTTTGCCGCCTCGGACCTGGCCAACTTCATGACCGGAGAGATCATCAATGTAAATGGAGGCGCGATCTTGTGCGGTTAAAGTTTACCCAGTTCGTAGCCGTTTCTCTGCTTGCCGGCGCGGTGTTTGTTGCGCGCGCCGCCGCGCAGAATCCGGATACCATGATGCCGGAGCAGAGCGCCGCCAAAGGAAAACAGATCCTCAGCGACCTCATCAATGCTTTCGGCGGTCCCGGCTACACCGAAGTTCGCGAAAGCCAATGCCAGGGCCGCCGCGCGCTCTTCGGCCACAGCGGCGACGTGACGGGTTACATCCAATTTACGGAAGAGCGGCGCTTCCCCGACAAGGTCCGCACGGAATATGTCGCTAAGGGCCACAACACTCTCCTCGCGTCCTTGATCGGCCTGGATGGCCTGGACATCACGCACGGCGGACTGGTCATTACGCTTTACAACGGCGATCGCGGCTGGACCTATGACCGAAGCGGCGTCAGCGAGATTCCGGCAACCGCGATCAGCGTTTTTCAGGAAGGGGTCAAGCGCGACATTGATAATTTGCTTCGCCTGCGGCTCAACGAGCCGGGCTTGGCCGTTCGCTTTGGCGGCGACGACATCGTGGACCGCAGGGAAGTACAGTGGGTCGAGATCACGGATAGCGAGGACCGCAAATTCCGTCTCGCCGTGGACCGTTTGACGCATTTCCTGATCCGCAGCGTGGTCACCACCAAGGACGAAGAAAACCAGCAGCTCAACGACGACGTTACCATCTACACCAACTACCAGTTGAAAGATAGCGCCTGGGTGCCGCTGCAAGTTTCCCGCGAACACAACGGCCGCCGCGCCGCTCAGTTTTTCTACGAGACCTGCAAGTTCAATCCTGGCTTGCCCGATGTTCTTTTCGCCAAAGAGTCGCTGCAAAAGGGCGGTTCCGAAGCCGTCCTCAAAAAAAGCAAGAACTAAAAACGGAACCAAACGAGAAGAGCAAGAACTAAAAAGCGGATCCGCGATAAGCTGGACCCGCTCCCATGAACCTCACTCCCCGGCAGCAGCGCGCGCTGGAATCGATCTGTGAAACATTTCTCCCTAAAGCGGAAGGCTGGCCTTCCGCGTCCGAATTGGGGATTCCTGGAGCCATCGCCGGCGCGCTGGATTTCAATCCTCGTGCGAATGACCGCGCGCAATTTCTCCAGCTTCTCGATTTGTGGGATTCGAAATTTCACAGTTTGTTCGCCTTGGGACGCTTGAAAGCATTCTCGTCGCTTTCAAACGAGGATCGCATTCGCGTTTTGCACTCGTGGTCGGACAGCGGGATCGGCAAGCGCCGCGCGGCGTTTCAGGCGCTTCGAAAAGCGATTGGTTTTCTTTACGTCATGCTGCCCGCCGCGGACGGCGCGCGCAGCGCGGTTTGGGATCGTCTTCAGTATCCGGGCCCGCTCCGCGCGCAGAATGTCTCGAAACCGCGCCCTCTGCATGTCACGGTTCCCGATCGCGACATGAAATTATCCTGCGATGTTTGCATCGTAGGTTCCGGCGCGGGCGGCGGCACTGCCGCCGCGATTCTCGCTGCGGCTGGAAAAGATGTCATCGTGCTGGAAACCGGCGGGTACTACGATGATGCGGATTTTGACGGCGCCGAGCTTGGCGGTTTTCAGCGGCTTTATACCGAAGCAGGATTCGCAGCCACTGCCGATCACAGCGTAGGGTTGCTCGCCGGTGAATGTTTCGGCGGCACGACGGTCATCAATTACTGCACATCGTTTCGAACGCCGGATGACATTCGAACCGAGTGGGCCGCTGCCGGTGTCCCCTGGTTCGCAAACGAAGAATACACGCGGAGCCTCGGCGCGGTCTGCGAGCGGCTGCACGTCAATCTTGATCACAACCGCGTCTCGGCGCGCGAACAAGTTCTCGAGCGCGGTTTACGTGCGCTCGGCTGGCACGTGGATGCCATGCCGCGAAACGTGATTGGCTGCGACCAAGGAAAAGTTTGCGGTTATTGCGGATACGGGTGCGCGCTCGGCGCGAAACAGTCCGTGGCGAAGACGTGGCTCGCGGATGCGCAGCTGCATGGCGCGCGGTTCGTCGTGGAGACGCGCGCTCTTCGCGTTCGAATCGAGGCTAGCGCCGCTACCGGGGTGGAAGCGCGTTCGAAAAGCGGCCACAGCGTCGACGTCCGCTGCAAAGCGGTGGTTGTTGCTTGTGGCTCGATTCATACACCTGCTCTTCTGCTCCGCTCTGGACTCGGCAATGAACACATCGGGCGTCATCTCCATCTTCATCCCGTTTCGAACGTGTGTGGCGTTTTCGACGAGGAGATTCGACCGTGGGAAGGAACGATGCAGGCCATCTACTCTGATGAGCATCGTTTTCTCACTGGCAGTTATGGCGTGAAATACGAAACCACGGCCCTGCAACCCGTCATCGCTGCCGCTGTTCTTCCTTGGCGTGATCCACGGCAATACCGGTCATTGCTCGGAAAGCTTTCGCATACGACGGCGATTGGCGTTCTTCTGCGTGATCGTGACGGCGGGCGCGTCACGATCGGCCGCGACGGCCATCCCCTTGCTCATTACGCGCTCTCGGGATTCGATCGCGCGCATCTCCGCCGCGGGTTCCTTGGCGCCGCGCGCATCCTCGAAGCTGCGGGTGCGCGGCTGATTTTTTCTCCGCATGCCAAGTGGTGCGCGTACGAACCGGGCCACAGCGGTTCGCCGGACACCTTTACACAAGCGATGGATTCCGCCGGGTGGGACTCCGGCCGACTGGCGCTCTTTTCGTTCCACATTCAGGGGACCGCGCGGCTCGGGGGATCGCCAAAATCCTCCGCGACTAATCCAGACGGCCAAGTCTGGGAGGCCCGCAATCTCTATGTGATGGACAGTTCTTCGTTTCCGTCCGCTTCCGGGGTGAATCCCATGATTTCCATCGAAGCAATCGCTCACCGCAACGCGTCTGCCCTTGCAGCGTGCCTTACGTAGACATTCCTCCTAACTCGGATAAAATTCGACGATGGTCGCAAATGTTAACTCTTAAATACTTTCATTGTTGCCGAGTTAGCCGTTGTTTGCATGTGGCATTCCGTCACATTTTTACCCATACGCAGCTTGGCGCTTTAGAATGTATACTTGTAGTCTCTAGAAGTACCTACTTTTGGCAATAGTTGCGCAGGGCTGCTCTCGGCCCTGCAAGTGCAACAATATGGGAAGCTTGCCGTGTCGGCAGGCTTGATGCTCGATTGGAGCAGGAGAAGGGAAGCGGCCTTGGGACGGAGTCGCAAACACTCGAGCCGTCGTCGGAGCCACAGCAGCGGCTTCAGCGCTGTGGAATTGGCGGTGTCAATGACCGTGCTCCTGATTCTGACGGCCATCGCCATTCCGTCGCTTATGTATTCCTTCCGGACGTATCAGCTGAACGACGCGGCCACGCGCGTTTCCGACGCCCTGAAGTTTACGCGCTTTGAGGCGGTCCGCCGGAACACGCAGGTCTGTTTCCTGATGCAAAGCGGGTCCGGATCCAGTTGGATCATTGGAACAGACTCCAACTGCAGCAGCACATTCACTGCGAATGAGAGGCAGCAGGTGATTTCGGGATTTGCCGCGCTCTTGCCGTCGGGGGTGGCGCCGAGCCCCTCGGCCATATCTACAGCCTTGGGCGGCGCCAGCCTAACTACGAAGTCGGGACTCAACGGCTCAATCACGTTCGACGCGCGCGGCGCGATTCGCGTCGGCGGGAACGTTTCCAACACTATATTTGTGTTTTACATCGGCAGCACGACCGATCCGGAGTTCGGATATCGCGCGGTAATTTTAGTTCCCTCGGGGAACATCCAAATCTGGACCGCTCCGGCGGCCGGACCCTGGCAACAAGTCAGCTGAGACGAGGAATCAAGGACAATGCTGAGGCCCTCTTTCAAATTCGCGCGGAGAAAGGACAGAGGCTTCAGCATTCTGGAAATGATGCTTGCCACGGTCATCTTGCTCGTCGGATTAGTGGCGATTGCGCAGCTGGTACCCGCTTCGATCCTCCTGAATTACAGAAATCGGACTGATTCTTCGGCACTGGTTTTTGCGCAGCGCGAACTGGATCAGTTCCTCGATCAGCCGCTCGTTTCGACCTCCTTCACAGACGCCCTTGGAAACCCCTGCGATCTCGGAAATCCCGCGGCACCGAATACGATCCTGCCGAATAGCTCGACTGTCATTGTCATAAACAACCAGGCTTTGATTAACTTCGCGGTCGCACCCGTCGCCAACTATAGCTTGACCTATCAGGATTCCTCGGATCCAACAGGCACCACGTACGATGTTCGCTGGGCGGTGATCATCACGGGGAATGGTTCAAGCGTATCGGCCAAACGCTTCATCCTCGGAGTCCGCCAGCAGGGTGGCAACGGATATTTTCAGCCGGTCACACTCGATACCATGGTGGAACGGTGAGAGAGCCTCCCACCAATGCGCGGCAACGTGGCTTTACGCTCGTCGAGCTGTTGGTGGCGTTGGGTATTTTTCTTCTGATCACGGGAGCGGCGTTCACGCTGCTGAGTTCTTCGCAACAACGATTCCAGACCGACACGCAAGTGCTGACCTCTTTTCAGGAAGCGCGGCTGGGGTTGGACCAGATCGTGCGTGACATCAATGATTCAGGCTATCCGCCACGGACTTTTAATGGTGGCTTTCCAAATAACTATGCAAGCGCGCCTTTTGCCTGGAGCCCGGGATACCCCACCTTGAACCCCTGCACGGTGGGCGTTAGCTGCATCACACCGGGCGCATGGGACATCATTGTGGAAACCAATCCAAATCCGCAAGATGTCAGTTGCGGAAACACGTGCGTTCAGTGGATCCGTTACCAGTTACAAGGAACGACGCTGTTTCGTGGCGTAGTCTACAAATCTGCAACCGATGATCCGGCGGTTGATACATCCGCGGCGGGGATCCTTGTGCCATTCGTACTGAATGTTGTAAATAACAGCTGTCCCACGCAGCTCCCCACATGCCAATCGGCATATCCGGGCCTGTTCCCTGGTGGGAATCCCGTGCCAATCTTCACCTACGTCTGCGATACGCCGACCGCACCGCAGTCTCCGGCACCATTGTGTTCCAGCGCGGGTGCTGACAATTCACCGGCGAACATTCGCGATGTTACAGTTACGCTCATCGTGGCGGCTCCGCTGCCGGATGCAAGCAGTGGCTTTCCACGACTGGTCATGCTGAACGGGCGTGGCCGACGCGTCAACCCGAGCCAGTGAGACTGGGTGAGGTCTTGTGAACTTTGGAAGCACAATTCGAAAACAGCGGGCGCAAGCAGGTGTTGCGTTGCTCATCTCGATTTTCATCCTGTTGCTGATCAGCATCATAGCGATTGCCTTGATCGTTTCCTCGGGAACGGAATCCGCGCTGGCCGGCAACTACCGTAACGCTACCGCCGTCTATTACGCAGCACTGGCCGGTTTGGAGGAAGGGCGCGGCCGGTTGTTGGCAAAAAACACGAACTCCTTCAAAAACACAGCGGCGAGCTTCATGCCTTCCGCAGGTACGACGCTTGCGATGGGGAGCCCGCGGTACATAATCAATCCCGCGGGGGGCGAGATTGTGGCGCCCTGGGATCCAGCCAATCAGTATGTGGACACGCAATACAATTTGGAGTTTGGGGCAAACCCGCCGAACCCGTCACCTTGGACCTCTTCGCTTTCCACGGTGGCCGGGATTCAGGGACCGGCGTTCAAATGGGTGCGCATTAACGCCGTGAATGAACAATCCCTGAAGCTCGACGTAGCTCCGGTTGATGGTGTGCAGGATGCAACGCCACCAGTCTTCTACGATGGGGTAAACTTGAACACTTACTCCTCGAACCCCGGTTCGCAGGTGCTGGAGATCACCTCCCTCGCGGTCCTCCCCAACGGCAGCCAGAAACTTTTGCAGTACCTCGCCGCCCCAGTGCCCATCGCGTTGCCTCCCTTTCCTGCCGCGCTGACCCTTTCCGGTAGCACGGGCAACGCTGCGGCCTTCCATGCGCCAGGATCTAACTCTTCCTACAGTATAAAGGGGAATGACCAAGATTGTTCCGGCAGCCTCACGGGAACGAAATTTCCGGCGATCGGTGTCTTCACCAACGCTGACGCCCTCTCAACCGGTCCCATCATCACTGGAATTCCGTCTGGCTACCGTCCCAACTATACCGGCGTGAACAGCGCGCCGGACGTGGAGAATATCGCGAGCTCGTTCCCGTTAAACCTGCAAACCCCAAGCCAGCTCGATGCGCTGGCACAAAGCATCATTCAAAATGCCGATGTTGTGATCACGCCCACGGCTACAGGCACGCCTCCCTATCTCGGTACCGCTACTGGGTCCAACCTGACGCCCTTGGGAATGACTTCCAGCAATTTACTCACAGTGGTGGTAAACGGAAATCTGGACATCAGCAACTGGAGCAACGATGGATACGGGCTTCTGCTGGTAACAGGTACGTTTACTTACGACCCGGATACGACTTGGAATGGAATCATTCTTGTGATCGGGCAAGGCATCGTCAATGGAAACCACTCGCAGTTCAAACAAATCAACGGTGCGATGCTTGTCGCCAAAACCCGCGACTCGAACAACGTAGTGTTGACAGGCTCGAATCTGGGCGGGGCATCCGTAGCATTCAACGACAACATGCAGGGCGAAGGCATCCGGTACAGCAATTGCTGGATCCAGAAGGCGCAGCCCACCGCGAATTACAAGATCCTCTCCTTCCACGAGATCGCGCAGTAAGAGCTTGTACGATCGGAATCGTTTCTCCATTTCAGGATGTTTTCCACTTCGATAAACAAGATTCATTGATCTCACGTTTATTGCCGCTTGCCGCGTAAAGTGAGGAATGGAGAGTGGCCCTGGAGCCTCATGAGAATCCGCGCTTCTACAGTCCTGTTTTTGCTGTTCCTCTCGAACGGGGCGACGCACGCGCAGGACGCGGCAGTCCCTGCGACATCGGATGTCTGGCTGCCCGGCAAGGCGTGGGCGCTGGAGCTGGATGGCACGGGTTTTACCACCAAGGCGAATGAGATGCAGGCCGATGGCCGGCGCTATTTCCTGGCGGAAAACACCAAGAGCCGCTTCGTTGTTTCCGTTTATCTGGAGCCCTCAAAGGGGCCGGTGCAGCCGGGCGAATGCAAGCGTTCCCTGGAGGAGAAGGCCAAGCACAATGCAACTCTCGCGTCCGGAGAATTGAAGGGTGTCGGCTATCGCGAGAGCGGAACGATGCAGATTCTCGAATTCACCTTGCCGGAACTGGATGGCGTGCCGACCAATCAGAAGAATGTTTTTGGCTGCCTGACCAAGGAGGATGTCTTCGTGGACATCCATATTTCGAAGATTTTCGCCAAGGCGGCCGACGGGCCGCTGTTTGACGCGCTCCTGCAAACGTTTCATTTTGTGCCAAAGGAAGCTTCGGACGCGCCGGTGCCGACGGGGAACAGCATGATGCTGTTCCAACAGGGAAGCCGGTACTTTCTGGCGCATCAATACCGGCAGGCGATCGCGCCGTACCAGAAAGCATTCGAAATCGAGAAGAGCACCCCTACGCTGGAGAAGAATCTCTGGCGCGTGCTGATTGATAATCTCGGCATGGCCTATGGGATTTCGGGCGATCTGACGAATGCGCGCGACACGCTCACGTACGGAGTTTCAAAAGATCCCGACTATCCGCTGTTCTACTACAACCTGGCGTGCGTCACGGCGGAAAAAGGCGACCGGCCGGACACGGAGAACTACCTGAAGCTGGCGTTCGAACGCCGCGACAATCTGATTCCGGGAGAAACGTTTCCGGACGCCCGAGTGGATGACTCGTTCCAAAAACTCCTGCTGCAAAAAGAATTCCGCCAGTTCGTCAATTCGCTCTACGGCCCCGCGCAGTAAATCAACCGTTTCAAATAGCATTTACAGCGGCTTCACGGGATTTTGCCGCGCGGTCTCGTTGAGCGGTATAATGGTCGAATGCGAAATGCCCCGGAAAGCACGCAGATGCACGGCACTACGGTTTTGTGCGTGCGCAAGGACAACAAGGTGGTGCTCATCGCCGACGGCCAGGTGACCATGGGCGACCACGTGATGAAGCACACCGCGCGCAAGACGCGGCGCTTGTACAGCGACAAAGTGGTTGCCGGGTTTGCCGGTTCGACGGCGGATGCGATTACACTGTTCGAGAGATTCGAAGGCAAGCTTCAGGAATTCTCCGGGAACCTGCAGAAGGCCGCGGTCGAGTTGGCCAAAGAATGGCGGAAGGACCGGGCGCTGCGCCATCTGGAGGCGCTGCTCATCGTGGCCGATTCCAAGGCTACGTTCATTCTTTCCGGGAATGGGGACGTGATCGAGCCGGACGACGGCCTTGTGGCGATCGGTTCGGGCGGCACGTACGCATTGGCGGCGGCGCGGGCGCTGCTGAAGCATTCGAAGCTCACTGCCAAGGATTTGGCGATGGAGGCGATGCGCATCGCCAGCGAGATTTGCATCTTTACGAACGCTAATTTTACAGTCGAGGAGTTGTGATACGAGAAGTGTGAATCGAAGAGAAATGGTTTCCAAACCCTTTCCGGGCATGTAGCATCAACACTCAGGGAGTAGCACGCAAAGCTTGAAAAGGGTCAGCACTGGCTATTTGCAACTAGCGACGAAAAACTCTTATGCCCACCAAGTCCGATAAAGAAGTGATTCTCGTTCCCGGCGGCAACGGCGCCGCGCCGGTCGAGGGAGAGGAACTCCTTCCGGCGCTGGACGACATGACGCCGCGCGAGATCGTGCTGGAGCTCGACAAGTACATCGTCGGGCAGGGTGCGGCGAAGCGCGCGGTGGCGGTGGCGCTGCGCAATCGCGTGCGGCGGCAGAAGCTTCCGCCGGAGATTGCCGAAGACGTTTTGCCGAAGAACATCCTGATGATCGGGCCGACCGGAGTCGGGAAAACGGAAATCGCGCGCCGGCTTGCACGGCTTGCGGGGTGCCCCTTCATTAAAGTGGAGGCTTCCAAATACACGGAAGTCGGCTACGTCGGGCGCGATGTGGAATCGATGGTGCGCGATCTGGTGGAAACTTCGATTGACATGATTCGCGAGGAAAAGCTCGACGAAGTCGCGGACCGCGCGGAACAAGCCGCGGAGGAGCGCGTGCTCGACCTATTGCTTCCGCCGCCGCCACCGCCCGCGGCCGGCACTTTGGAAGCCGATGCGGCTGCGCAGCGCGAGCAGACGCAGCGCACGCGCGAGAAACTTCGTGCGCAGCTTCGCGAAGGCAAGCTCGACCAGCGAATGGTGGATATTGAAGTTCGCGAGCGCGCCATGCCGTCGTTCGAAATCATCTCCAATCAGGGCGTTGAGGAGATGGACGTCAATATCAAGGACATGCTCTCCGGCATGTTCGGGCAGCAAAAGAAAAAGCGCAAAATGAGCGTGGCCGACGCGTTCGAATACCTGATTCAGGAAGAAGAAAACAAGCTTCTGGACATGGATCAAGTGACGCGCGTGGCCGTGGAGCGCGCCGAGCAGATGGGCATTATTTTTATTGATGAGATTGACAAGGTTGCCGGGCGCGAATCGGGGCACGGCCCCGATGTTTCGCGCGAAGGCGTGCAGCGCGACATTCTCCCGATTATTGAGGGCACGACCGTCAACACGCGGTACGGGATGATCCGCACCGATCACATTCTGTTTGTCGCGGCGGGCGCGTTTCACGTGACGAAGCCGTCGGACCTGATTCCCGAACTGCAAGGGCGTTTGCCCATCCGCGTCGAGCTGCAATCCCTGAAAGAGGAAGATTTCATTCGTATTCTCACGGAGCCGAAAAACGCGCTGATCAAGCAGTACATTGCGCTGCTCGAGACGGAGGGCGTGAAGCTCAACTTCACCGAGGATGCCGTTGCGGCCATTGCGCGCTTTGCCACCAGCGTGAACGAGCAGACGGAAAATATCGGTGCGAGGCGCCTGCACACCATTCTTGAAAAAGTTCTTGATGAGATTTCGTTCGAAGCGCCCGATCTCAAGAAGAAAAACGTGAAAGTGGACGCTGCCTACGTCACCAAGCAGCTTGCCGACATCGTCAAGAACCAGGATTTGAGCCGCTATATCCTGTAATCCCTGAACTCAGAAAATGGACAATCGAAAAGGGACGCCACCCCTCATCGCAAAAAGTTCTGTGCGGCCCATTTTCTGCCTACTCTTTGCCATTTTCTTTTTTATAGCTGGCTGCGGCGCGCCCGGCGAGCCTGTGCCGCCTTCTCCGCCTGTTGCTGTGGCGATAGCGGATCTTTCCGCTCGCCAGGCCGGCGATGGCGTGGAACTGACCTTCACCCTCCCAACGAACTCTATTTCTGGGGGGAAACTCGCCGCTCCCCCCGCGGTCGAGATTCTACGCGGAAGCTTGAAGCCAGACGGCTCGCCCGATGCGAAATCGTTTCGCGTCGTTTACACGATTCCGGGCGTCTTGGTGGAAAACTACCGCTCCGAAGGCCATGTGCGCTTTACCGATCCGATCTTGCCTGAGGAAACCAAGGCGCATCCGGGCGGGTCGTCTGCCTACACCGTTCGGACGCGCGCTTCGCAAAAACGCGCGTCCGCGGATTCGAATGTTGTGACCGTGCGCGTCTTTCCCGTGCCGGAGCGCATCGCCGTGGCCGAGGCTCGGGTTACAGACACCGCAATCGAGTTGAGCTGGCCGGCCCCGGCACGCACTTCCGCCGGCGACCCGCTCAGTGCCGCCATCGCCGGCTATCGCGTTTATCGCGCGGAGATCAATGCCGCTGCCTCCGCAACCACCGCCCAGGGTCTCGCGCAAAACAGGGAAGAACCGCGCTTTGCACCACTGGCTCTGACGGAATCGAACAACTATCGCGACACATCGTTTAGTTTCGACCACACGTATGTGTACATGGTTCGCAGCGTCATTCAGGCCGAAGGCAAGGAACGGGAGTCTTCCGATTCGCAGCCCGTGACGGTCACTCCGCGCGACACGTTTCCTCCCGCGCCTCCTCAAGGGCTGGTTGCGGCCGTCTTGCCGGGTTCCACCGCGGGAACGGTTCTCGTGGACCTCTCCTGGTCCATAAATCTTGAAACCGATCTTGCGGGTTATCACGTCTATAGGAGTGAGCAGGAGGGCACAAAGGGACAGCTGCTGACTGCTGATTTATTGCCCACGCCTGCCATTCGTGATACGTCTGTAGAACCCGGCCGCCGCTATTGGTACACTGTGACTGCTGTTGACCGCGCGGGGAACGAAAGCGCACCGAGCGCTCCCCTCGCTGTTGACGTCACGCAACCATCTTCGCAGGTCCGGGTTAAACAATTGTTTGTCGCTTGGGAGCCCAGCATCGGATGGCCATTAGAGCGCATCTGCCCGGTTACCGTTGGTTCCACGTCTTCCGCAATGCGGCGATTCGAACGGGTGTATATGCTGGTGTTTGCATGTCGCTGGTTTTCACGGCATGGCTGATCGTCGCGAATCATTTCCCGCTCCTGGAACGATTTGCGATGGAGCGCAATGTGGCCGCGGCTGTAGTTCTGAGTTTTCTCGCGTTCATCCCGGTTCTTCGATTCTTGCTAATGCCTGGCCATCTCCTGGCGTCGAGCCTGATTGCCTGGATGATTTTCAGTGCAAGTTATCGCGCTCTCTGCGTGTTTTATCGGGCCCTTGGCGAATGGCACAGCACGTTTCAGATTTTCATGCTTGGCGCTGTCGCGTATATGATCATCACGACGCTTTGCTGGATTGGCACAATCATCTGGAAGGCGCGCGGTGAAAATGTTTCTCATCCGAATCATCACGTGAGCTGAACCCCGAATGAAATTCTGCCGGTACACGATGCGCAATGGTTCTGTTTCGCCACACTACGGGTTACTTGAAGGCGGCGCCGTATTCGAAATTTCCGGCGCGCCCTGGAGCCAATGGTCGCGAAGCGGGCATTCTTCGCCACACAACGAGGTGCGACTGCTCGCGCCCGTCGAGCCATCGAAGATCGTGTGTATCGGCCGCAATTATGCGGCGCACGCCGCGGAGATGGGCAACGAAGTACCGAAGGAACCGCTGATGTTCCTCAAGCCGCCCTCCTCGATCGTCGGTCCGGAGGAAGCGATTGTCCTGACGAAGTATTCCCAGCGGGTGGAGCACGAGGGGGAATTGGCTCTGGTCGTTGGCCGCCGCTGTTCGCATCTGCGCGATACCGACGACGCGCTCTCGTTTGTGATGGGCTATACCTGCCTCAACGATGTCACCGCGCGCGACCTTCAGAAGAGCGATGTGCAGTTCACGCGCGCCAAAGGGTTCGATACGTTTTGCGCGGTCGGCCCGCACATCGAAACGGATCTCGATGCTTCGAACGTCCTTGTCGAAACGCACGTCAACGGCGCCCGCCGCCAGTCCGGCAGTACCGCGCTGATGACCTATCCGCCGGCGTTCCTCGTTCGCTGGATTTCGCGCATGATGACGTTGATGCCGGGGGACATCATCGCCACCGGGACACCCGCCGGCGTCGGCCCGTTGGTGGCCGGGGATACGGTCGAGGTCAGTGTTGCCGGTGTTGGCGTGTTGCGCAATCCGGTGCACGCACCGCAAGCCTAGTTTCACCTAAGCCGCTTGGTTTCGGTAGAATACGCAGCAGTGGGGCATCGAAGGGGTTCGGGATTCCTTTCGAAACGGTCCAGGGACTTCTTTTCTTGCCCGCCGTTCGGCCTCTATCCTTCTGACGACACGAGGTTCGTTCGTTGAAAGTTTTGCTTGCTGACTGGAAACTTGTGCTGGCCATGGGTGGTGCGGCCATAGCTGCGCTGGCCATGATCGCGTATGCTTTCTTCCGCCCCGCCGAGGATCCCGAGGCAACGGAGCGCAGGCGCCGGCTTCACCTCAATCAGATCGGACGGATCGCCGAGGGGCAGGTGGTTGAACTGGTCGAACACCCGCCGGAGTCGAAAGAAGCGCGCAAGGGACTGTTCGGCGCAAGCGCCCGCCCGCTCACCGATATGCGGCCTCGCCATCTGGTTTCCTACAGCTATTTGATATCCGGCGTGACGTATCATACCGCGCAGGACATTACGGGCCTGGAGAGCCAGGTTCGGCTCGAGCGCCTGGTTGCCGGCCAGCCCGCCAGCATCAAGTACGACCCGTCCAATCCCAGCGACTCGATCCTCGTCGCCGATGACTGGTCCGGCTTGCGCTGATCACGCGTTAGCGGCTCTTCCACATTCTGATTTTCGCCCGGTTGCGCTATCCTTCTCCTTGCCGCCTCGGCGTGGCCAAGACCAAGCCCCATGAAAATGATCATTGCATCCATTTTAACCACGATCCTCATCGTGGCGATGACTCTCGGCGCAATGTTTATTCTTGTGCAAGCGACGGAATATGTGACTTCGCTCGAATCGCCGCTGCAGCGCGCCTCCGCCATGGGGGCGGAACTGCTCCTTGGCGTCGTCCTGCTTCTGGGAACCGTTTGGCTGGCCACGCATCTCGCCGTGCGGATCTTTTCCACCACAGAGCCCCCTTCCGAGGGAGGACCCGTTGGCTGAACCAAAACCCATTTTGTCCGCGGCCGCCAAACATAGCGACCGCATGGATGAGCTGCGCCGCATCTCTGCAGAAGCGGAAGCCGGCGGCGGCACCGAGCGCCGCGACCGCGAGCACAAAGCCGGCAAGCTCACGGCGCGCGAGCGCATCCACTTGCTTCTTGATGAAGGCACTTTTGAAGAGCTGGATAAATTTGTGCGTCACGGCTGCGTTGATTTTGGAATGCAGGAGCAGCGCCCGGCGGGAGACGGCTTTGTCACGGGATTCGGCCGCATTGACGGCCGCCTCGTTTACGTATTCGCGCAGGACTTCACGGTTTTCGGCGGCTCGCTCTCCGAGGCCAACGCGCGGAAAATCTGCAAAATCATGGATCTGGCCATGCGCGCTGGCGCTCCGGTCATCGGCCTCAATGACTCCGGCGGCGCGCGAATTCAGGAAGGAGTCGCTTCGCTTGCCGGCTATGCGGATATTTTTCTGCGCAACACCCTGGCCAGCGGCGTCATTCCGCAGATCAGCGCCATTATGGGGCCGTGCGCCGGCGGGGCCGTTTATTCACCGGCAATCACCGATTTCATCTTCATGACCCGCGAAACGTCGTACATGTTCGTCACCGGCCCGGACGTGCTCAAGACCGTCACGCATGAGGAGGTCACCAAACAGGAGCTCGGGGGCGCGATGACGCACAATGCCACCAGCGGGGTTGCGCATTTTGTTTCGCGCGACGATGCCGATTGTCTCGCCATGATCCGCGAGCTGATGAGTTTTCTTCCCTCGAACAACGTCGAAGATCCGCCTCGCCGCGGTGCGACCGATTCTCCCACTCGCCGCGACGATTCGCTCAACACGCTTGTGCCTCCGGATCCGCAGCTGCCGTACGATATGAAGGACGTCATCCACACGATCGTGGACGACGGCTACTTCTTCGAAGTCCACGAACATTACGCGAAGAACATCGTTGTGGGGTTCGCGCGGCTCGATGGCCGCCCCGTGGGCATCGTTGGAAATCAACCCGCCTATCTCGCGGGCGTTCTTGACATCAATGCTTCCGTGAAAGGCGCGCGCTTCGTGCGCTTTTGCGATGCCTTCAACATTCCGCTGATTACCTTCGAAGACGTTCCAGGCTTTCTTCCCGGCACGCAGCAGGAGTTTGGCGGAATCATCCGGCACGGCGCAAAACTTCTTTTCGCATTCGCGGAAGCGACCGTCCCGAAAATCACGGTCATTACGCGCAAAGCATACGGCGGCGCCTACTGCGTGATGGCCTCGAAGCACATTCGAACCGACGCCAACTTCGCCTGGCCCACGGCGGAGATCGCGGTGATGGGACCGGAAGGCGCGGTGAACATCGTCTACAAAAGAGAACTCGACAAAGCTCCCGAATCCGAGCGCGAACGACTGCGCCAGGAAAAAATCGCCGAATTCCGCGAGCGCTTCGCCAATCCCTTTGTCGCCGCCGAGCGGGGCTACATTGACGCGGTCATCGAGCCCGCCGAAACCCGCGCCCGCATCATAACCGCGCTTCGCGCCCTGGAAAACAAGCGCGACATCAATCCCAGGAAAAAGCACGGCAACATCCCCCTTTAGCTGTGAGCGCCGTATGGGGTACAGCCCGCCGCGCCGAAGTGCCGTCGGAATACCGTTGCGTTTACTTCAGCAAGTACTCTTGCAGGAATTCCACCGTCGCGTAGAACTGAAAATCCGCGTTCGCTTTCTTCTGGAATCCGTGGCCCTCATCTTTTGCCATCACGTACCAAACCGGCGTTCCTTGTTTTTTCAACGCGTTGACAATCTGATCCGATTCGCTCACCGGAACGCGCGGATCGTTTTGGCCGGCTACAACCATCATCGGTTTCTTGATCTTCTCTATGTTATTCATGGGCGCAATTCTTTCCAGGAACTCCCGCATCTTGGGGTCCCGCTCGTCGCCGTATTCCACGCGCCGCAAATCCCGCCGGTACGCTTCCGTGTGCTCTAGGAACGTCACCAGATTCGACGGCCCGACAACGTCGATCGAACACCTTAGCCGGTCACTGTAAAATGTCGAAACCGCAAGAGTCATGTGGCCGCCGTAGCTTCCTCCCGTCACTGCGACGCGGCCGCTATCCATGTCAGGGCGCGCGCCGATCCAATCCAGGAGCGCATTGATATCTTTATACGTGCCTTCACGAAGAAAACCGTTATCAAGCTTTGTGAAGGCTTTCCCGTAGCCCGTCGATCCCCGCACGTTCGGCAAAATCACCGCAATTCCCAATTCGTTCAGGTAGTAATTGTACCGGCCCAGAAAATCAGGCCGAGACTGCCCTTCTGGCCCGCCATGGATCTCAATCAGTACCGGCCGCTTCCCCGTAAATTTGACCGGCGGCCGGTACAAAAATCCCGAAATCATTTTTCCGTCGAAACTCTTCCATCGCACTAGCTCCGGCTCCGGAAACGCTTCCGTTTTCACGGCGGTCTCGCTCATCGTCCACCGCTCCAGTTTCCCGGTCGTGACATCGATCGAATACGCATCCCCGGGGGAGCTGGCCGAGGAGATGCCAAACGCCAGATCTCGTCCATTCTTGTGCCAGATCAGCCCGCTTACCAATCCTACGGGGAGCTTTGGGACCGGCAGCTCTTTTCCCGTGCCCGCATCAAGCAAATGCAGCGCGCTAAGTCCATCCTCATTGGTGATGAATGCGATCTTTCTGCCGTCCCAGGACAACGCGAACTCGTCCAAGTCCCAGGGGATATTGGCGGTCAACACTTTCGTCTGTTTGCTTGCCAAATCCATGTACACCAGACGCTGGAATTCTGAATCCTTGTCCGAAGTGAAGTAAACGCCTTTCCCATCCTTGCTGAATTTCGCGTTGCCGTAGGCCACCTGTTCGTTGGTCTTCCGCGGTGTCAGCTCGGTCTTTTCGCCCGTGGCTCGATCCAGCACCCAAAGATAGGTTTCATTCACGGAAATCCCCTCGACTAGCAAGATCTTTCTGTCATCGGAAGACCAGTCCTGGGGCTCCCATCCGCCTCCCTTCAATTGAGCAACCAGATGATTTGTCTTCCGGTCGGCAGGATTTATCGTCCAGAGTTCCGTATCGTCGCTGTTGCGGTGCGTTGAGGAGTACGCGATCCAGTCGCCCCCGGTCGACCACTGCGCCGAAGTATTCCGCGATTTTCCATCCGTCAGCAAAGTGCTTTCGCCGGAAGAAAAGTCGTAGCGAAAGAATTGGTACCACTCTCCGCCCCCGGCATCTTTTGAAAAGAGCATGTAATCCCCGCCGTTGGGATGAAAAGAGCCGCCGTAGACGGGCTCCGGGAAAAACGTGAGTTGTTGCCGCGCGCCTCCCGGCATCTTTACGAGGTGCGCCTGAAACGTATTTCCAAATCTCGTGCCGATCAGTATTTCACGGCGTTGCGGATGCCAGTCCGCTGGAAACGCGGCCCGATTTTCGCTATAGCGGCCGGCGGCCTCCGCAATCGAAGCCGGAATCTTCGGCACGCCATCGGCAACGATATTCTCAGGCGGCGCGATCGTCGCTTCCTGAGCCTGGAGCGAAACGGCGTTGCCCAGAAATGCCGCGAACACCAACGCAAGATACTTCCTCATGAAGAGCTCCTTCCTGTCCCTGGACCGCACCTTCATACACCCCAAACGATTGGACACGCAAGCCGTACCGCCGGCGTCCTCCTGTCGCCACGCATGCTAGAATCCCGCAGCACGTAGATAATCACATGTTCAAGAAAATCCTGATCGCCAATCGCGGCGAAATCGCTGTCCGCATCCTGCGTGCTTGCCGGGAGTTGGGCATTCGCTCCGTGGCGGTTTTCAGCGAAGTAGACCGCAAATCGTTGCACGTGCGTCTTGCGGATGAGGCGTATCCCATTGGGCCCGCGCCCTCGCGCGAGAGTTATCTGCGCATTGACAAGCTGATGGACGTTGCCCGTCGCGCCGGTTGCGATGCCGTCCATCCGGGCTACGGATTCCTTGCGGAAAATGCCGCGCTGCCGCGTGCTTGCACGGATGCCGGCCTCACCTTCATCGGGCCGCCCGCGGAAGCCATGGAAGCGCTTGGCTCGAAGACGGCTGGCCGCCAGCTCGCGCGGCGCGCCGATGTTCCCATTGTTCCCGGGACCAACGATCCGATCGAGAAACCTCTCGAAGCGCAAGCGCTTGCGCACAGCATGGGCTACCCCGTTTTGCTCAAAGCCGTCGCGGGCGGCGGCGGCAAGGGCATGCGCCTGGTCTACAGCGATGCCGAATTTGATTCCGCATTCCGCGAGGCGTCCTCCGAAGCGATGAACGCCTTCGGCGACGCGCGTGTGTATCTTGAAAAGTATTTGGAACGGCCGCGGCATGTGGAAATCCAAATTTTTGCCGACGCCCACGGCCGCGTCGTTTCTCTCGGTGAGCGCGAATGTTCCGTGCAGCGCCGCCATCAGAAAGTCATCGAAGAAGCGCCTTCGCCCATCGTTACGCCGGACTTGCGCAAAAAGATGGGCGACGCAGCGGTGCGTCTGGCGCGCGCAGGTAGTTACGTCAACGCAGGCACGGTCGAGTTTTTGCTGGACGCCCATCTCAATTTTTATTTTCTGGAAGTGAACACGCGCCTGCAGGTCGAGCACCCTGTCACCGAGCAGGTCACCGGCCTTGATCTCGTCAAACTGCAAATCGCCATCGCCGCGGGGCACCGCTTGCCATTTGCCTGGGAAACCATCACTCCGCGCGGGCACGCCATGGAAGTCCGGCTCTACGCCGAAGATCCCGACAACAATTTTTTTCCGTCACCCGGAAAAATTCTCTCGCGTAATGTTCCGAGCGGCCCGGGCATTCGGCTGGACGACGGCGTCTACGAAGGCTGGACGGTGCCGAACGATTACGATCCGCTCCTGAGCAAGCTCATCGCCTGGGGCAACAGCCGCGAAGAAACCATCGCCAGGCTGCGCCGCGCCCTCGAAGAATATTCCGCCACCGGCATCAAGACCAACGCCGGTCTCTTCAGCCGCATTCTCACCGAGCCAGAATTTCTGCGCGGCGAAATTCACACGAAGTGGCTGGACGAATTGCTCCGCCCCCCTCGTTCCGCTGCGCCGCCGCCGGATGAAAAAGAAAACGCCGCCTCCGATGCCGCTGCCATTGCCGCGGCCCTTTGGCAGGCCACGCGTGGTGAATCACTATCGAATGCTCCGTCGTCCCCCGGCGAAACGTCCTCTCGCTGGAAACAGGAAGGCCGCCGCCAGCAACTGGACCGCACGCCATGAAATTCGAAGTTCAGCTGACCGGCCGGTCCGGAAAAAAAACACGCATCGTCGAAATGGAGCGCGACGGCGCCGCTTGGCGTGTACTGCTCGATGGCCGGCCCGTGACTGCCGACGTTGCCGAAATCGCTCCGCACACGCTCTCGATTCTGCTCGACGGCCGATCGTTCGAAATCTGCGTGACGCCGTCCCCGGACGGTAAACTGAAACTCCAAGCCGGTGCCCGGGAATTCGTTGCCGAAGTCATTGATCCGCGGGCCTGGAGCGGCCGCCGCCATGGCGGCGTCGAAGCGGAAGGCCGCCAGCAAATCGCTGCGCCCATGCCCGGCAAAGTGGTGCGCGTGCTCGTCAAGGCGGGTGACCAAGTCGAAGCCGCACAGGGCCTGCTCGTGGTCGAAGCCATGAAGATGCAGAACGAAATTCGCTCTCCGAAGAGTGGCACGGTCGAGCGCGTGCTCGTCAAAGAGGGGCAGGCCGTAAACGCCGGCGAAGTCCTCTGCGTCGTCGCGTAAGAAAATCTTCTTTGCCACATCAAAAAGGATGAGTTTCAAATGAAGAGGACGGATTGTTGCTTTTCACAAGCAACCGCGGGAGTTACTGGTCGCAGGTCACTCTCGCAGAACTGGCAGAATTTCGAGACGGAGAATTAATGTCCGATGGATCTGGGCGGCATCGAGGTCTTAGCGGCGTCCGGCAATTTACCCGCGGCTTCCACCACCTGTTGTGCCAGGTAGTTTGTCGTACGAGCCTCGTCGCGAGCGATAGCTAGATAGGCCGAACGCAGCAGTTGCTCCTTGCGGTTACGCAGCGTGTCGCGGATGGTCTGCTGCACCTGCGGATCATTGATCCCGCGCAGTCCCGGCGACTCGCGGGTAATCAGCTTGAGGATGCGGTAGCCTTCCTTCAATTGAATCGGCTGGCTGACCTGCCCTGGCTTCAATCCCACGACGATATGCTTCAGCGCGGGGTCGGACTGGTTCAGAGCCGACTCCGGCACGTAGCCAAGATCGCCGCCCGTTCCCGCCGTGTTCATGTCTTCGGAGTAGTCCATCGCCAGCTGCCCGAAGTCCGCGCCGCTGTTCAGCCGGTCCATCAGCATCTTTATCTTGCGCTGGGCCTCCGCTTCGTTCGTGGCATCATCATTCTTGCGATTGCGGATCTGCGGTTCCTTCCGCGGCGTCACGACGATCTGCGCGATGCGGTACTGCGGTTCCGCCACGTTGAACTGGGCTTTATTGGAATTGTAAAAATCCACGACGTCCTGATCGGTGATCGAAATCTTGGCCACCACTTCGCGGTTTAGCAGCTTCTGAATCGAAAGCTGCCGCCGCAAGTCGCTCTTGAGATCTTCCACCGAAACGCTGCGGTCTTTCAATTGCCGCTGGAATTCGTCTTCCGTGTACGGGCTTTTCAGCTCGGTGAACTTGTCTTCCACCTCGCCATCGCTGGCTTCCAGGTTTAGTTTCTTCGCGCGCTCCAGCAGAATTTCGTTGTTGATCAGTTCGTCGAGCACGTTCAGCTTCAGCGACAGCGCCTCTTCCTGCGAAGGCTCCTGCCCCTCGGGATTCACTCGCGTGCGGTAGTATTTGTCCACCTCGTCCCGGTGGATTTCTTTCCCGTTCACCACCGCCCACACGTCCGGCGCATGCTGCGCTTGCCTGTTGCAGCCCGCCACGAGCGCGAGCAGCATGGCAGCCAGCGGAAACACCGCTGCGGCACGCTTCACTCCTCTTGAGAGTTCCATCGAACGCCCCACGAATCGCTGGTTCGGAACGGGTAAGTTCAAAGTTGGAGGCTCAGGCGGCTTTTTTCACGCGGCCGGCGCGGATGCACGACGTGCAGACGCGCACTTGCTTCTTCACGCCCGCCACGAGGGCACGCACGCGCTTCAGGTTTGGATTCCACCGCCGCCGCCGCGTGTTGTTCGCGTGACTGACCACGTTTCCATAGTGCGGCGCTCTGCCGCAGAATTCACACTTCAGTGCCATTTTTAATCCTACTTCGGTTTTTATTTGAGCTTGGATTCCCTGCCCAGAAAGTCGTAAAACCAAGCTCCTTATTCTAGCAGACACTCCACCTCCAACAAAGAAGCCTTTCGTTTCTCAGAAGACTCTCTGCTCACCTTCCCCCTCTATTTCAACTCACCTCCTCCTCGCACCTGCCCCCTGTCCCCAGGTACGGGAGCTTGGCTCGCGGTGCGTACAAGTAACCGCCTGAAACCCTCTGAAACTACAGGGTTTGCCGGCGAAACAGGGCCTTTTGGACCCGCCGTACCATTGTTGCTTCCTGCCCCAGCCCCTAACTTGACGCCTGGTTGAAATACCAGACTGCACGCGGGACGGGATGAATGGAAGAACCAAGAGGACACGTTCTCGGGGCTAGTGTTGTGGCCCGGAAAAGCCAGGCCGCTTCACTTCGCAGAGCGGAGATGCGGAATCCTTGGCTCCGTTACGTCTCTTTTCTGGTTTTACTCGCGGTCTTATCCACCATTGCTGGTTTCCAGTCTGCTCACTTTAGAAATGCTCTGGAGCAGTGGCGGACCGCGGCTCCCGCGAACTCCACCGCCCTTACCCCAGCTCTCGTTTCCACCTCCAAACCTAGCTCTACCAACATGGACGCTGAAGAGCTTGGCCGTCTGGCGCCACAGCAACAGGCGGAGCGCCTGCTCGAGCTCGCGATCAAGCGGCACGAGAACTCTCTGGAATTGATCAATCAGAAATTGGCATCATGGCGCGGCCACCTGGAAAGCACCGGCCACCTTTTTAATCTGGTACTTTCGGCCCTCAAGTCAGACGATCCCCGCGTGCGAACCGCCGCCGTGGAAATCGACCTGGAAGCCAGCAATCTGGGCAAGTCCCCGCAGAGCGTTACGAGACTCTTGAAGCAAATTCAGAATGACCCGCACAGCCGCTATCTTTCCCTGTGGAGACTTGGCGCGCTCGGTAATCGCGGGGTCGAACCGGCAACCGTGCTTTCGAATCTTCTCCGCTATTCGCATGACGCCAATCAACAGACGCGTTTCTGGGCCGTTGAAGGACTGGCGATGCTCGGCACCGAGGAATCGATTGATTCCCTCCTCTCCATTTTGGCTCATGACCCAGCGCCGCAAGTTCGCGAGCGCGCCGCGACGGGACTGGCCCGTTCCGGCCTGCTCACAGGAGAGCAGCGCCTGACCGCTGTTCCCCAACTGCTGAATCTTCTCGATGATGATTCGCTGGATCCCGGAACGCTCGGCTTGGTTTATTCGACTCTGCGGGCCATCACCGGCGCCTCGTTCGGCCCGAATCCCGAGGCCTGGCGCGAGTGGTGGGCGCACCATGACGCCCCCGAAAAACGGGTCCACGTCCCCAAAGGCCTTCTCCTCGCTTAAGATGGATTTGACAGCACAGACAATCTTTCGTGAAATGAAAAAACGCTTGACCCTTCGCCGTACTCTTCGTAAAACTAATCTCTGCCCTGCCTAATTCAACCTGGTCTTCTCACAGGTCCAAAAGGATAATCATGCCGGTACCCGAACGACGTTCCGCACGCCGTTTCATCATGAAGGTCCCGTTGAAGTTTCGTCCCATGAAAACAGCCACCCATCCCGAAGAGACCGCTGCGTCCATGAATATTTCCACACATGGCGTTTTTTTCGCCACGGATCAGAAAGTACCCAAAGGGCTGATGCTTCAAGTCCATTTGAAAATGCCTAGGGAGGTCGTTGGGGACGAAGTCACGGAATGGTGCTTCACGGGCCGTGTCGCGCACGTCGAGTCGCTGGGGGCCACGAAAGATAAATCGGGCGTGGGCGTGCAGTTCCTATACTATGAGGTTCCACCGGTTTCCTTGGAGCAGTACTCCTGATAACGCAATGCCTTGGCCGTCCGTCCATACGTATAAAGGACAGACGATCCTCAGGACCTAGCGTTGAGAGGAGGTTTCATGAAACGCCGTCAGTTCATTCATCGCACGGCTTGCGCCGCCGGTGCTGCTTGGCTCAGCGGGGGCACGTTCGCGCAGCGTGCGTTTCTAATCCCCGCTCTCTCTCGCAAATTCAGCGCGGCTGACACTGTGACCCTCGGCAAGACCGGCATTCAGACCAGCCTTCTCGCCATGGGTACCGGCACAGTCGGCTCCGGCCATCATTCGCATCAAACCGCTCTGGGCGTGAAGGGTCTCTCGGACCTGCTTCTCAACGGCTACGATCACGGCCTTCGCTTTTTCGACTCTGCCGATTCCTACGGCAGCCATCCGCACGTTGCCGAAGCGCTCAAGCACGTGCCGCGCGACAAGGTTACCGTGCTCACCAAAACCTGGGCGCGCGATCCCGCTTCCGCCCGTGCCGACCTTGACCGCTTTCGCCGCGAGCTTGGCACCGAACAGATTGATGTTTGCCTCATGCACTGCCTCACCGACGGCGACTGGACCGACCGCTACAAGGGCGTCATGGACGTCCTCTCCGAAGCCAAACAAAAGGGAATCATCCGCGCCCACGGCTGCTCCTGCCACAGCATTGAAGCCCTCCGCGCCGCCACAAAATCCTCTTGGGTCGAAGTTCATCTCGTTCGAATCAATCCCGTTGGGGCCTACATGGATTCCGATCCGCAGACCGTGGTCAGCGTGATGCGCGAGATGCGCGCCGCCGGCAAAGGCATCATCGGTATGAAGATTCTCGGCCAGGGCGACCTTCGCAACCGCCAGGACGAAGCCCTGCGCTACGCTCTCTCTCTTAACCTGCTGGACGCCTTCACCATCGGCGCCGAATCCAAATCCGAGCAGGAAGACCTCATCCGCCGCATTTCCGCCGCCGCGTAGCCCCGCTGGGCGTATAATCTCTCGCCAGCACAGCAGGAGGTGCTGTTATGGCCAAAACCAAAGAATTCACCATCGCCGTGGACAATCATCCCGGCGCGGTTGCCGCAATCGCCAAAACACTTGGGAACGCAAAAGTGAATATCCTCGCTCTTTTGGGAGCCGCACAGGGCACGGGTGGCACGGTTCAACTCGTCGTGGACAATCCCCGGCTCGCCAAGAAGGCTCTCGACGCCGCGCGCGTCGCGTATCAGGAAACTCCGGCCGAGCAATACGACCTGCCGAACAAACCCGGTGCGCTGGCGCAATGCCTGGAAAAGCTCCAGGCCAAGGGCGTCAACTTGAGCTCCATCCACGCCACGGCCACAAAAGGCGGCAGGACGGCTGTTGTGGTATACACCGTAGATGCTGCCGCAAAAGCCGCAACCGCCAGCGCGTAGGTACACCCCTACCCTGTCCTTGCGGCTCCGCCCCGCTGTTCGGGCCCGCAGGGTGCCTGTTGCGGGTGTCTTCGGCTGCTCTGTCTTGCGTTTGCGAACGGATATAATCTGGGGCTTGCTGGAGCAATGACCCGCTACAACGACACGGAGAGAATCCGGACCCTTTACGACCGCATAAGTCCCTACTACCGCTCCTTGTGGGGCGAGCACATCCATCATGGCTACTGGATTCGCGGCGACGAAACCAAGGAGCAAGCGCAGATTCAGCTCATCGAACATCTCGCGCAGCTGGCAGGAATTGCCCCGGGCGCCTGCATCCTCGACGTGGGCTGTGGGTTTGGGGCCAGCAGCATTTATCTGGCTCGAAATTACAAAGCCGAAGCGACGGGAATCACCATTTCCCCGATCCAGGTGGAAATGGCCAGCAAAGCCGCGTCCAGCGCGGAGGTGAACGCAAAATTCCTCTTAATGGACGCCCAGGCGATGAGCTTCAATCGCTCCTTCGATGTCGTCTGGTCCGTCGAATCGATCTCCCACTATCAAAACATAGAGGCATTCTTTGCCTCGGCCGCCGGGTTGTTGAAGCCGGGCGGCACGCTGGCGGTCATCGATTGGTTCAAGAAGGAAAACCTCAAGCCGGCGGAGTACAAGAAGTTCATCGAGCCGATCGAAAAAGGCATGCTCGTTGAATTGCGCACCATGCAAGAATACGCGGCGTTCATGCATTCGAACCGTTTGCAGGTTTCCCACAGCGAGATCCTCAACGAACGTTGCGCCAAATCCTGGGATATTTCCCTGGACATTATTAAGAAGAAATCGTTCTGGGCGCTTGCCGCCCGGCTTGGCCCTGGGTTTGTCGAGCATCTCAGGTCCTTCCGGGCCATGAAGGCGGGCTTCGCTTCCGGTAACTTCGTCTACGGTCTCCTGGTGGCCAGGAAATTCCAGGCGCGAAGAAACGATTCCGCCGCTTGACGCACTAGTCTCAAGAGAGCATCCATGCCATGGCAGACGCCGGCTTAGGCACCATCAAAGTCCTCTCCATTGATGGCGGAGGAATCCGCGGAATTATCCCCGCGGTGATTCTCAGCGAAATCCAGAAGCGCCTGAGCAAAGAGCTCTGGCAGACGTTCGACCTGATCGCCGGCACTTCCACGGGCGGTATCATCGCGCTGGGGCTCGGTACCGCGTGCAACAACGGCAAGCCCTACACGCCCGAGCAACTCCTGAGGCTTTACCTGCAGAACGGCTCCTCGATCTTTAAGAAGAGTTGGCTGACTCCGCTGCGAGAGCTTCTCGCTCCGAAGTATTCGCCCGACGGGCTGGAATACACTCTCGCGAAATTCTTCCAGGCCACGGAATTCTGCACGGCATTTACTCCCTTGCTGGTTTCCAGCTATGACCTTCAACACCAGCTTCCCTTTTTCTTTAAGAGCCACAAAATCGCAGAGAAGCCGAACTACAACTGGAAAGTGACGGATATCGCCAGGGCCACTTCTGCTGCGCCCACGTATTTCCCGCCGAAGCATCTGGCCCGGGGCCCGGAAGACTACGCTCTGGTGGACGGCGGCGTGTACGTCAATAATCCCTCGATGGCCGCCTACGTCGAAGCGCGCCAGCTCTATCCAGAAGCCACTCGCGTCATCGTTGTATCCGTCGGCACGGGCGATCGCCAGGATGCGATTACCTACGCCCAGGCGAATAAATGGGGACTGGTGGGATGGGCCAAGCAGATCGTTCCGGTTCTGATGGATAGTGTTTCGGAAGCCGTGGACTTCGAACTCACCACGCTTCCTGAATGCACGTACTATCGCTTGCAGCCGCTCAATTTGCCATTGTCAGCCGGCCAGATGGACAACGTCAGTCCTGAGAATCTCGACGCGCTCCAGGCCATCGCCAAAAACTACGTCGCCGCGCAATCCACCCAGTTGGACCAGATCTGCGCCGAATTGAAACCCGGACGCGGCAGCAACATGCCCGGCATCGGTCGCACTTCGCTTCATCCCGCGCCGACACATACCTGATTCGTCAAATTCTTACTTCATTGCCCTTCACTGATCATGCGTCATCCCGGCCATGTCATGCGCGCGCGTCGTGTTTCGCTGGAGCCCCGCCATTTTGTGATCATCCGCGGCGACGAAGTAGCCAACGGCAATGCCCATCGCCCCGTCGCGCAGCAACTTGCCCGTCGGATTGTCATACATCGCGGAAACCTTCAGTACGTCGCCTGCGGCAAATTTGTAGCCGCCTTCCTGAACAAACAGCTTCACCGGTACGGCTTCGAGATGGCCTTTTTCGTCCACCTTGGCGTCCAGCGTGGCTACCGTCTCTTTGCGCGATACGTCTTCGAGCATCACCTCTCTGCCGTAATCGTGCAAATGTCCGCCCACGCCCAAAAGCACGCCGTCGTATTTCACAGTCACCGTTCCCGTCTTTTCGCTTTTTCCCGCCGGCAGGTCATACCCGGAGTTTCCGCACGATGTCACATCCATCCACGCCGGATAGACGTTTTTTCGCGCCGCCGATGTCGAATCATTCGCATCCTGGTAAGGAATTACGACTTCCAGGTACGTCTTGTCGTAGGAAGTCTCCGTGGGGTTGTACATCATCGTCTCGACGCGGATCTGGAAGCCTTTCCGCACCCGGTAGCCGTATCCCGGCATTTCCGCCCAATCCGTCATCTCGCTGCCCGCGCCAAAGATATGTTCTTCCTTGTTGGGGCACAAAAAATCCGCGCGGTTTTCGTTCCAGAACGCCACGTGATGCAGCACTGTTCCCGGCACCGCGTTCCCGCTCGCATCCACCAGTTTTGGGTGATACGCCAGCAACCAGCCGTCCATCGGCACCGTCCAGACCAAATCGGGCGGCTGCGGCATCTTCGTGTGGTCGGTGTGCGCCGGCAGAGTCATCGGTCCCACGCGGAGGGTGATCGTGTGTGCCGCCTCATCCGCTTTCGCCTCTAGCTTGACGCCCTTGGCCAACGCGTGGTGCATGCCTTCCTGCATGAACCCGTGGTGCTGGTGCTGCGTTGGCATCGGTTTGGCTGCGCCCTCGTCCAAACCGCTTTCGGCCGGCTGAATGTCTTTCGAGGCAGCAGGGGGATTTTGCTGAGCCCCAGTCATGACCGCAGCCAGCAAGACCGCTCCGCACATTGTGAGAGTTTTTTTCATTGGATTTCTCCGCATGCAAGTTCCCACAGATTGCCGGAAACTTCCTTCATCATACTCCCCGCGGAGAAGCAGCGGAATCGAACAGAACGGCGTTTGAGGCCTGAGACAAACAATGAAAATGCGGAAGAGAAACTCTGACTAACGCTGGCCGGGCGCGTCGCCCGTAACGATTGGCAAATCCTTGCGGTGGCTCCAGTCTTCCCACGAGCCGTCGTACATTTTCGCGTCGTAGCCGAGCATTTTTGCAGTGAAGTAGAGCACCGTGGCCCTCTGTCCGATGTGGCAATAACTCACCATGAGGTTTCCCGGCTTTAAGCCCGCGGACTTGAAAAGTTCCTTGAGAGCGTCCGCACTCTTGAACTTGTTGTTGTCCTGGTCCACGACATCGAGATAGGAAAGATTCGTTGCGCCGGGAATGTGGCCGCTACGCGGATTCCCGTCGCTCTGCGAACCGGTGTAGAACTCATGCGTACGCGCATCAATAATGGTGACGCCTACTTGATTCAAATGGCTGCTGACCCACGCCGCGTCCGCCACGATTTCCCTGCGCGCCGTGGGAGTGATGGACCCTTTCGCCGGCAGCTTGCTCTCCGTGGATAGCGGATGGTGCGTCGCTTCCCACGCCACCAGTCCGCCGTTGAGAATCGATGTGCGGTCGCCGAGGCCCATGTAATCGAGCGTCCAATAGACGCGCGTCGTCGGCGTCACCCAGTTCGTGCCGAAGTACAAGATGATGTGCGAATCGCTGGACACGCCGAGCGTTTCGAACACCGAGACGAGCTGCTCGATCGGCGGAAGCTCCAGCATCAGTCCTTGGCCGTGCGGCGTCGAAATGCTTTCGTACTCCAGGAACTGCGCGCCCGGGATGTGTCCCTTGCCGTACTCCTTTTTCTCGCCGATTTGCAGAAGAACCAGCGAGGGATCATGGAGATGCTCGCCGAGCCAATCGACCGTGACCAGCATCGGTTCCCGCTTCGCATCGGCAGAACTCTTTGCGAAAAGTTCCTTCTCACCTGCGGGTGCACAGAGCATGACTAACGGCACGAGCAGGGCGCTGAAAAGAAGTTTTTTCATGGAAGCACCTCGATGGCAAGTCTTGCCAGTATGTCGCACTACGCTATATCGCGTAACGCCATAGTGTCAAGCTTTTTCCGGCGGGCTCCCATACTGCGCTTCAACACTGCTTCCATTTCCCGCAGCCATTGGCACACCTTCTCCCGTTCTGCCCGCCACACCAGAGCCTTCGCAGCGCCCTGGCAAATCGCGGAACCCCTCAGTGGACTGATCCGATAAAAACTCCGAACGCCGGAATTGTGAAATGCGCAAGGAGCGTTGACTCCTTCCCAATTTCCGGAGCCGAAATCAGCGGCCTCGGTGATTTTTCCCGGACTCCAAACGCATCGAGCGCGAAACGGACCGTCCTCGCCTCCGCACTCATATTCAGCACCACCAAAACCGAATCGCCCTCGCCGGGGTTTTTCCGCAGAAAGCTCAGGACATTCGGGTCATCCTCATTCAACGGCACATAGCGGCCGTCCCGCAGAGCGGGCTCGCTCCGCCGCAACGCGATCAAGCGCTTATAAAACGCCAAAATAGATCCTGGTTCACGCGATTCCACACTCACATTGTATTCAGCCGCGCTCGGCGGCACCGGCAACCACGGGCGATCGGCGGTGCTGAACCCCGCGTTCTTCGAAGTGTCCCACTGCATGGGCGTGCGTTCGCCGTCGCGTCCTTTCTCCTCCGGCCAGCCAATTTTCCCAATGGGATCCTGCACGTCTTCTTTATGGGTAGGAAGCGTGGTACGCATGCCGATCTCTTCGCCGTAATACATCAGCGGCGTCGCGCGCGGGGCCAGCAGCAACGCCGCCATCAGCTTGACGATCTGATCGTTATGGACGCCGTCTCCATAGCGGTCCCGTGTGCGCGGCTGGTCGTGATTGCTGAAGAAATAATGCGGCTGCCCGTGCGCCGCGTTTTGCTCCACTTCATTCAACCGCCTGCGAAACTCCGGCGCGGAAAGCTTGTTGACGTCCGCAATCTGAAAATCCATCGGCAACTGCACTTCGTCATTTTTGCTGCCGTACATCTTGGTGAGCTCCGCGATATTCGGCTCGTCGGCCTCGCTGATCAATACCGGATCGCCGGGAAATTCGTCCGCGACTCGCCGCATCTCCCGCAGCACCTCATGCACCTCCGGCAAATTGTCCGTGTATTTGTGCACGATATTCGGATCACCGTACGCATTTTTTCCGGGAAGGATCGGGTCGTCGTGAAGATTCGGATCCTCAAACAATCGTGAGACCGCGTCCAGCCGGAACCCCGCCACGCCGCGCCTGAACCAGAACCGCAACGCGTCATACATCGCCTTGCGCACTTCCGGATTGCGCCAATTCAGATCCGGCTGTTCCGTGTAGAAGTGGTGGTAGTAATACTGGCTCGTCGCCGCATCCCATTGCCACGCCGAATGCCCAAACCACGATTGCCAGTTGTTAGGAGGCTCGCCGGGCCCCTTTCCATCGCGCCAAATGTACCAGTCCCGTTTCGGATTCGTCCGCGAAGATCGCGACTCCTTGAACCACGGATGCTGATCCGACGTGTGATTCGGAACAAAATCCATAATCACCCGAATGTTTCTTTTCTTCGCCTCGCTCATCAACCGGTCGAAATCCGCAAGCGTGCCGTACAGCGGATCAATCGCCGTGTAATCCGAGACGTCATATCCAAAATCCACCAGCGGCGACGGATACATAGGACTGATCCAGATGGCATCAATCCCCAAATCCCGAAGGTAATCCAGCCGCGAGGTAATCCCGTTGATGTCCCCAACGCCGTCCCCATTCGAATCCTGGAAGCTCCGCGGGTAAATCTCATAAATCACCGCGTGCTTCCACCAAGGCTCCTGCGTCTTCGCCTGCGCGCGCTCTGCATTCGAACTCTGCGCCGCGGCCTGCTGTGCCCACGCTGGACTCGCCCCCAGGCAAAGCGCCAACACCACCACGAAAAAGACAGACTTAAATCGTTTCAGCACGGTTGCTCTCCCTGGTTCACCCTCGACAGCGTCACTCAAGGCTTCGCATTCTGACGATTCTGCAATTGCTCCGATAATTTCAGTTCACGATCGGCCTCTTCCGTCTGCCCCAGTTCTCGATACGCCTGCCCGAGCAGATGGTGCGGAATCGGATTGTTCGGGTCCATCGCCAGCGCGCGCTGCAGCGCGCGCACGGCCAGCGCCGTTTCACCCTTTTTCTCCAATACCTTCCCCAGAAGAATGTACGGCCCCGTCGACGTGGCATCCAGCCAAATCGAACGCTGCAAAAGCCGCTCCGCCTCTTCGAACTTCTGTACCCGCGAATAGGCGTCCGCCAGTTTGTAATACACCGCCGCATCCGCCGGATTCAGCTCCAGTTCCTTCTGAAATTGTTCGATGGCCTCGGGAAACCGCGATTTGTAGAGATAAATTTCCCCCAGCAGTGAGTGCGCCAGCGGCAGCTTCGGATCGATCTCCACCGCTTTCTTCGCGTACTCCTCGGCGATTGGCGCAAAGTCCTGCCGCAACAGCATCCGTGCCGTAAACACGTAGCTCGCCGCGGAATCGCCCGGGACCCCAAACATCTTGGCAAACGCCCGCCGCGCCGCGGGATAATCCTTCGTCTGGATGTAGCAGACGCCCAGGATATACGCCGCGTCCACATTTGCGCTGGGATACCACGTCTGAACCTTTTCAAGCGGCCCAATGGCTTCCGCCGGCCGTCCAGACAGGTAATACGAAAGCCCCATCAACTGGATCGATTCGTTGTCTTTCGGATCTTCTTCCAACGCCTTCTGAAAACTTGCGGCGGCCTTCAAAAAATCTCCCTTCCGATAATTGGCGATGCCGATTTGCCGCATTACTCCATGACGTCCAGGTTCTGCCGCAGCGATGCTCTCGAGCAACGCCAGTGCCTCATCATTCTTCCCTTGCTGCATCAACTGTGTGGCTTTTTCAAATGTGCTGTCTTGCGCTGTAGCCGAAGCGCTCTGGTTCGAACCAACTTGCTTTGGCATTTCTTGCGGAGTCTGCGATTTCGCTTCCTGCCCCGCGCTGACAATCAGCGCTCCGGCAAGTAAGCATTGAAATTGCATTCGCATCAGCCCCATCTGGAAGTTCCCGGCAGTAACGGCCTGACGATTCGAGCATAAAAAACGGGGAGCCGGTCAGGGCTCCCCGTCGGGGTGGTGGGTTGTCCTTGTTTCGGATTAAAAAGTGACACGGAAACCGAACTGCAGTTGCCGCATGCCAATAGGGGCACCCGGCGCGGAATCGGCCTCGATATCGCTGATCTGGCCACCGTTTCCGCAATCTACGCAACCGTTGGGCAGAGCCAGCACTGGATGGTTGAAAAGGTTATAAGCGTCAAAGCGGAACTGTGCCTTGATGCGCTCCGTGAGAGTGAAGTTCTTCGACAATGCCATGTCATCGTAAAACGCATGCGGACCGCGGAACGAATCGAAGCCGGCATTGCCGATCTGCCCGCAAGCGGGAAGAGCGAATGAACCGGATGTCGGACGAGCCACCCCGCACCGGTCATCCGTACCAGTAAGGTCCACCGGAGAGATAATATCGGCAGGGTTTTGGCTCAGAGTTGTAATCGGTGTGAACCAGAACGTACCGTTTGCGTTTTTGGTGACTCCAGTCTGGAGCCCCCTGTTTCCTACTAGATTGGGGCGGCAAGGTCCAGCATCGGAGATTTGACCGCAATTCGCGAGGCTCGGAGTCCACGGGAGCCCTGTGCCATACGTAACCGTGTTGGTGACTTGCCAGCCTCCAACCACAAAATCCATGGCCCGGCCAGCGTTGCCCATAAACGTTTTGCCCTTGCCGACAGGCAACTCGTAGATCACATTGGCCACAAATACCTGGTTGCGGTTGTACGGGTTGGGTCCCCAAGCCACCGACTTAGTTACGTCAAAGTAATTATTGTCGTAGTCAAACGCGTGCGAGAAGGTGTAGTGCGCAATGAACTGGAGTCCGAAGCTGGTGCGCTTTTCTGCCTTAACTTGCAGCGCGTTGTATTTGTTGTCGGCGTCGTTACCGAAATAACCCGTATCCACGGCGCAGCACGCAGGCGTTGGATGCACGATACCTTGCGCGTCTGTAAAGGTCGATCCCGGATAGGTGAACGCAGGAACGCCATTCAAGAAATACTTGCGACGATTGTTAAACGGCACCGCAGCCTTGAACGACTTTGTGCATTTGAATCCGCCGCCGGGGTTAGGCCCGCAGACCCAGGCGTCAGTTCCTGAAACGATCGCAGCCTCATTGTTGTTGTAAGAAGGCCCTTGGCCGGCAAACACGTGCGTGCCCTTGTTGCCGATATAGCTTACTGTCAGATTTATCGTCGGCGTGATTTGCCGTTGAACCGTGGCATTCCACTGATCGATAGTAGGCAGCCGCTGCACCGTCGGACGGATTCTCGGCGCCACGGTTCCGTCTGGCCCGAACAACGGCAAAGTGCCGCCGGACGAAATCGCACCAAGAATGTTCGCAAACGAGAAGGGCGTCGGCCCCTGGCTAAGAGTAAAGACGGGATACCGGTTGGCCGTCGTATTCGGGCCACACGTTGGCTGCTGCGTGCAGTTTGAGTCCTGGAGCGACTGCTGCGCAAGGACCGGAAGGTTCTGCGTCACCACGTGGCCAAAGTTGGATCCGAACACGCCAATGTCGAACCCGCGCCCATAGCCAATGCGCACGACGGTCTTAGGATCAAACTGGTAAGCAAAGCTGAGACGCGGCGCAAACGCCTTATACGTATTGTTAATGTTGCCGTCCAAGCCAATCGGTCCGTTCCCTGCAACGCGGATGAGACCTTGATCCAGGTTGGCGAAACCACCGTTGTTCTTTGCATTGACCCTCTCGGGGAAATAGATTTCCCACCGCAGGCCGTAGGTCATCGTGAATTTTGGATTGATTCGCCAGGAGTCCTGCCCGTAGAAGAACCAGCGCTTCTGGCGCTCGGCCGCGTTTAAGCTGGTGCTCACAAAGCGCTGAAAGGAAGTGACGTCTCCCAGCACGAACGTGGCAATGGACAACCCGCCAGTACCCCCATTAGAAGTTCCGCCGTTGTCAAAGTTCAACAGTCCCGTTCGGCTGGCGTCGCTCGGAACGCGGAGGTTTTCGGCATAGCGAATATCCGCGCCAAACTTGATGGTGTGGTTGCCCTGGCTTCGCGTCCAGTTGCTCACAAACTGGAACTGCTGTTCGCTTTCGGTCAACGGGCAATTGCAGCGACCGACGTTCAGGCCATCCCCAAAGCCATTCGAGCCATTGGAGCCAGAGATGCTGCCTTGCCCCCCTCCGTTACCGCCCGTAGTGAAGATGAACCCCGAGAGACCGCCGGTTTCCGGCGGGCCCACGATTCCGGTCCCTGAATTGAGTCCAGGAATCCCGAATTTATCCATAGGTGATTGACTCGCGTCAGAATACGCGGTCTGCGGATTGTACTTAAAGTACCCGAAGCGGAAGTCCGTCAGCCAATGCGTTCCGAGGGCTTTTGTAAACCCAGTGGCCAAGCTGTAGTTATGCACCGTTGAAGTTCCGTTCAACCCGCCCGGACCAAAACCTGCTCCGCCGAGTGCACCCAGGCCACCCGCGCCGGACAGGTTGAAGTAGTCAAGGCTGAAGCGCCCGAAGACTTGAAAGTTGTGCGGGGCGCTGTAGTCAATGCGCGTGTCGAAAGAATACTGATTGAAGGGGCCGGAACCGGTTGAAACGAAGTTGTTGGCAACGCAGGCAGGGGTGGCCACCGCACCGCACACCACCGTCGGTGCCGGAAACGCAGCAAGTATGTTGCCCACGTTTTGTTTAATGTCCGTTATCGGAATCATATTGTTCGCAAACGCCGTGCGGCCGGAACCATCGGCCGCGGTGCTGGATGCAGGGTCGAAAATCTGGGCGCTGGATCCGAGCGCGGTCAGATAGTCGCTAAAGTTGCAGAAGCCCGGAGTAGAACTCTGCGCGTTGGTGGCCGGATTGCAACTTTTGAGCACGTTCGCCGTCGGGATCGAATACAGGTTGGTGATGCCTTGAACCTGCTTGGTCTGTTGATAGTCGCCGAAGAAAAATAGCTTATCTTTGAAGATCGGACCGCCGACCGAACCGCCAAACTGTTTCCAAGTCGCAGGGGCCAGTGGAACGCCGGGCTTATTGGTGAACGGGTCGCGGGCTTGCTGATCGCTATTTCGATAATAGTAGAAGCCGCTGCCATGGAACTCGTTTGAGCCGGACTTCGTCTGCACCCTGATTATGCCGGAGGTGGCCTTGCCGGATTCCGCGTCATAATCCTGCAGCGCGATCTTGGCTTCTCCGATGGCGTCCAAGTTCGGGTTTACAACGATAATGCCGAGAATGGGATCCTGGTTGTCCGTTCCGTCAAGCTCGAAGTTCGTCCCCGAGAAGTGCTGTCCATTCACTTCGATCTGACCGCCACCTTGAGGATTTTCCGTCGCAGCGTGGTTGAACCCGGGGAGCTTTTGCGTTCCGGGTGACAGCAATTCGAAACTGGTGAAGTTACGGTTAAGAACCGGGAGATCCTGGACGTATTTCTGGCTGAACTGCACGTCTATGTCGGCGCGATCGGTCTGCAGTTGTGGAATCTCCCCTGTCACTTCGATGGTCTGTGTGACAGCCCCAACCTGAAGTTGCGCGTTGACGTTCGCTGCGGCATCGGCCGAGACTTCCACAGTGGGGATGTCCACGCCCTTGAACCCCGGCGCTTCCACATGGACCTTGTAAGTGTCAGGGATTAGGTGCGTGACCGAATAGTTTCCGCTTTCATTCGTGGTCGTATCGTACGCAAAGCTCTTAGTCACCGAAGTGACAGTTACTTTGGCCCCCGCCACCGCATTCCCCTGCGGGTCTGTCACCGTCCCGATGATGCTGCCAAATACAGCTTGGCCAAAAGATGTGCTCGCACACAGTGCAAACGCGAGACATAGAACCAGGACACACCCCAGAATCGCATGCTTTTTCATGACACCCCTCCTGAGCACCCTAACGTAGTGTTCGAAACTCTTAGTACTCGAATGCAAACGCACGCTCTATACGGGAGAATTCGCCACGCCTATGGGCCGGCTTCTACAGCTGCCGACGTTCTCTCCGGGCGCTCTAAGTGCCCGGGCACACCTCAACGTGAAATGGAATAGACGGCAACCGGTTGAACTGGCCTGCGTGTAGCGAACTACCCCCCAAACTCCTCGAGCTTGTGCCGCCTCGCCGCCCTGAAAGCAATTCCTATTGATCCCTTTACAAACAGAGAGACCAGCACCCAAACGCGGCGCGGTGAAGAAATATGATGCGTTCTATCAGTTTTTTGAGTGACGTGCATAGTCTCCTTGGGTCTGATACGGTTACCCGGCATAAAGCCCAGTCTCGCAAAGAGATGCGTCCCACGTTACCTTGGTGTTACAATGCGGCCCGGTGGTCCCCGTGACAGAGAGAGCCCAATATCTCGTCCAAATCGAAAAGCTTCTTGCCAGCCATACGCTCCATGGCTCGGAGTCTCTTTGCAAGCTCTTGCGCTACCTGGCCAATCATTCCTTGGACCATTCCGGTACTTCTCCAAAGGAGTACCAAATTGCGACTGAGGTCTTCGGCCGACAGAAGGACTTTGACCCGCATCTCGACTCCATGGTCCGCGTGCAAGCCGGGCGCCTGCGCTCCAAACTGGCGGAGTACTACGCCTCGGAAGGGGCAGACGACCCGCTCTTGGTTGAAATGCCTAAGGGCAACTACGTCCTCACCTTTCATCCGCGCCCCGCGGGCACGGGACGCGACCATGCGGGAACTTCTCACGAAACATCGGAAGTTCTCCCGGCCAATGGCCAGCCTTCCCGCAGGTGGTTCGCCGCCATCCTGGTGCTTTCCGTCCTCCTCGCCGCTATCGTCGCGGTCGCCACGGACCGTTTTCTGACTCGCAAAACTGCGGAAGCCCGGCTGACCAGCGACAGCACGGACGTGCCCGTCGCCTTTCACATTTTCTGGAAGGGATTTCTCACCGGGCCCCAGGAGCCATGGGTCATCTTCAGCAATGCGGCGTTTGTCGGTCGGCCGTACACGGGCATGCGCTACTACAATCGTGCCAACGATTCCGGCGCGGCGATCCTGGATCATTACACCGGAGTTGGCGAGGTCCTGGCAGTGCACGCGCTCGATAATGTTTTCTCAAAACTTCATCAGCAGATTCGCGTCAAGCGCGGCAGCCTGTTTTCCCTCGATGACGCCAAGAACAACGATCTCATTTTCATTGGCTCGCCCTCGGAGAATCTGACGCTCCTGGAAATACCCAACACCAGGGAGTTCGCCTTCAAGCAAATCACTTCTGGGCCGCGCATGGGTACCATGGAGATCCTGAATCTCCATCCGGAATCCGGCGAACAAAAGGAGTTTTTCCCTTCTCCGCCGGATGGCACCCTGACGGAGGATTATTCGGTCGTGGCGCTAAAGCGAGGATTGAATCCGGCGCATTCGGTTCTGATCCTCGCGGGGGGCACCACCATCGGCACGCAAGCCGCCGTGGAGTACGTCTGCCAGCAGAATTCTTTGGAAGAACTGCTCTTGCGGCTCTCCGTTTCGAATTCCGGCGAGCTCAAACCCTTCGAAGCCGTGATTCGTGTGAAAGTCGCCCGCGGAGTTCCCGTGGAATCGGAACTTGTGGCGCTGCGCAAGAGTCTTCAATAACCTGGTCGTTTCTGTATCTCTACTTTTTTTGTGACGTCGGCGGCGTCAACCGCGGATCGAGCGCCACGGCCTTCTGAAACTCTTCCTGCGCTTCCGCGGTTTTGCCCTGCCGGCGCAAAGCCATCCCCAGTTCGAAATGGGCCGTCGCGAAATTGGGCGCGGAATGGGTCGCTGCGCGGAATTGTGAAACGGCCCCCTCGATATCGCCGGCATTGAGAAGGCGCCGTCCTGAATTCGTCGCAAAGAGCGCGGCCTGTTCGCTGGTCTTTTGTTTTGCGATTTCCATTCCAATGCGTCCTTCCGCAGCCGCGCCTTCCGTGTCGCCGAGTTGCCGCAGCACGGCGGCAAGCGTGGTGTGAGCGCCGGCAAAATCGGGCTGCATTCGAATGGCTTCCCGCAAGGCGCCCGTAGCTTCTTGAAGATCGCCCTTCTGCTTCAGCACCGTCCCCAGCGTGTAATACGCTTCCGCATAATCCGGTTTGGCGTGAATCGCGGCGCGGAGCTCCTGCGCGGCCGCAGCGAAATCTCCTTGCTGCCACAACGTCACTCCCAGCGTGTAGCGGGCATCCGCCTGCCCGGGATCCAATTCCGCGGCCTTGCGCAATTCCGCCATGGCTTCCGGGAGTTTGTCTTTTAGTTTGAGAACTAGCCCGAGGTTGTAGTGCAGGCTCGCATCCTGCGGCGAGAGTTTCAGCGCCTCTTCGAATTCAGACATCGCCGTGTCGAAGTCCGCCACTTGCAGATGCGCTGCTCCCAGATTGCCTTTGTACGCGCTGTCATCGGGTCGCAGCCGCACTGCCGTTTCGAACTCCGCGATGGCTCCGTTGCCATCCCCCGTCTGCAAGAAGGCCAGCCCCAAATTATTGTGAGCGTCCGGATTTTCCGGCTGCTGTTTCACGGCTTGGCGAAACGCGGCGATTGCTGGTTCTATCTCGCCGGTGTTTTGCAACAGCAAACCCAGGCTGTTTTGCGCATCGGGATAATCCGATTTCAAACGAACGCAAGCCTGCAGCTCCCGGATCGCCTTATCCTTGTCGCCCTGGCTCTTCAGAACTTGCGCGAAATAATAGTGAGCGCCCGGATCGCTGGGTGCGAGCTGCACGGCGGCCTGAAGATGTTCCGCGGCTTCTTCGAATGATTTTTCTTGGTAGCGCAAAACGCCGAGATGAAACTGTGCCGCTGCATAATCGGGCTGCAGCCTGAGCGCTTCGGAAAATTCCGCGGCAGCGTCCTGCTGGTTGGATTTCTGTACTAGCAGCGTCCCGAGATCGTCGTGCAATTCTGCCCGTTGCGGCTCCAGTTCGATGGCCCGCCCGAATTCACCGATGGCGCCGTCGAGATCGCCCGAAAAATCGAGCGCACGGCCTAACGTGCGATGCGTCTCCGAATCATCCGGAGCCAGCCGCGCTGCTTCCTTCGCTTCGCGCAGCGCGCCGGGAACGTCTCCTTTGCGAGCCAGTGCGTTCGAGAAATTGATATGCGCCTGCACAAAATCGGGCTTCGATTTCAGTGCGGTCCGGAATTGGCTGATCGCCGAATCAATTTCGCCCTGCGCGAGGAACACCCACCCGAGCGAGTTGTGTCCCTCCGGGCTTTGCGGCGCGAGCCGCACCACTTTTTCGAACGCCGCGCGCGCGGAAGCGAGATCGCCATTCTGCAGCGCATTCATCCCTTGCGCATAACTTGCTTCAGCCCGAGACGCAGCATTTTCTCGAGAAGCGCCAGCCGACTGCGCGCTGCCCGTGATGGCGCACGGGAAGTGAAAAAAATAAAACAGTGCGCCGGCAAAAAAGAAATGCATCCGGGAATGGAGCGAAAATAGTTTCACACGCCGCATGCTCGCAAAACGTTCCGCAAAAATACTAGCATGTTTGTGCGCGCGCCTCCCGCCCAGCGGACTTTCGCCGCGGCCTCGCCGCTTGGTTGACCAGCGCCAGCGCGGACTTTAGTATGTTTCAGGATTGATGACTTTCCCTTTCTCCTTTCCTCGGATTCTCTGTTTGTTCGGGCCAATTGCCTGGCTGTTTCTGCATTTTGCCGTTCCGCAACGTGCGGTTTCCGATCATACGAAAAATTCAAATGCCGCGCCCATTTCACATTTTACGGACGTCGCGCAGAAAGCCGGCCTCACCGCACCCGTTATTTTCGGCGGCGAAAACACAAAAAAATACATTATCGAAACGACTGGCACCGGCGTGGCCATCTTCGATTACGACAACGACGGCTGGCCCGACATTTTCGTCGTCAACGGCACGACGCTCGCGCCGCTCGCCTCGAAGAAAACCCCAACGAGCCATCTCTATCACAACAATCACGACGGCACGTTCACCGATGTCACTGAGAGAGCCGGACTCACTCACACCGGCTGGGGCCAGGGCGTGTGCGTCGGCGATTATGACAACGACGGCTTTGAAGATCTCTACGTCACCTACTACGGCAAAAATGTTTTGTACCACAACAACGGCAACGGCACGTTTACCGACGTCAGTGAAAAAGCGCATGTCGCGGGCAGCGGCAAAGCGTGGGGCACCGGCTGTGCGTTCGTGGATTATGACCGCGACGGCAAGCTCGACTTAATGGTCGCCAACTACGTGGACTATGACTCGGCTACCTCCCTCGCTCCCGGCGAGCGGCCCTCCTGCATGTGGAAGGGCGTTGCGGTGATGTGCGGGCCGCGCGGATTGCCGTGGTCGAAAAACATTCTGTATCACAATCTTGGCAACGGCACGTTTGAAGACGTCACGACCAAAGCGCATATGGACCAGACCAACGGGCACTACAGCTTCAGCGTTTCCACCTTTGACTATGACGACGACGGCTGGCCGGACATTTACGTGGCCTGCGACAGCACGGCCAGCATTCTGTATCATAACAATCACGACGGCACGTTTACGGACGTCGCGGTCGTTTCCGGCGCGGCGTTCAATGATGACGGACGCGAGCAGGCCGGCATGGGTTCGACTGTGGCGGACTATGACGGCGACGGTAAGCTCGATCTATTTAAGACGAATTTTTCTGATGATACCTCCACGCTTTACCGCAACGTTGGCGACGGCACCTTTGACGACAAAACATTTCCTGCCGGTTTTGGCCTGAACACGCAATACCTCGGCTGGGGCGTCATGTTTTTTGACTTCGACAATGACGGCTGGCCCGATCTGCTGCTGGCGAACGGCCACGTTTATCCGGAAGTGGATAGCCAGCACCTGGGCAGCAGTTTCCGGGAGCCGAAAATCCTGTATCACAACAATGGCAACGGAACGTTCACCGATATTTCCGCTAATGCCGGACCTGGAATCGCGGCGATGAGCTCTTCGCGCGGACTCGCGGTCGGCGATTTGTGGAATGACGGGCGCATGTCCGCGGTGATCAGCAACATGAACGAACCGCCGTCCCTCCTGGTCAACGACGCGGGCAACAGCAATCATTGGATTGCGTTTCGCACGATCGGTGCTTTTTCTTCCTCCTCGGCGTCACAAAAGTACAAATCCAATCGCGACGGCGTCGGCGCCAAGATCACAGTAAAAGCTGACGCGCGCATTTTCGTGGACGAAGTGCGCAGCGGCTCGAGCTACATCTCCAACAACGACATGCGTGTGCACTTCGGCCTCGGCGCCGCCACGAAAATCGATTCGGTCGAAGTCCGCTGGCCCAGCGGCGTGACCGAACGCTTTGAAAACGTGGCCATCGATTCCTTTAACACGCTCAAAGAAGGCTCCGGCTCTCCGGTCAATCCTCCTCCTGCCAAGCCCTGATTTGAACGGATAGCTCGGCGCGGGGGGTACACCCCATCGCGATGGAAAGGGTGAGAAGTATCGTCAAATGTTTTGGGAAGGCAGGAGTTGGAAAGGCACCGGAACGGAAGCGTCCGTAACGGGCATGAGAACGAGGAAACAATCCTTCGTGTAGATAGAGCAACTGAGAATGGCCTTGCGCAGGATGCGAACGGGAGTCTGGTCCGGTGACGGCTGTGAGAACTTGGCAGCGGCGATCGAAGCTATGGCATTGCGAAGTTCTTCCGCGCCGGAAACAAAAATAACGTTATCGACCCTGGAGCCGTTGATAATGGAAATTACAAAGTTAGCGCTGCGGGAGTTTCCTTGAAGTTTGGTGTGAAAAGGAATGTGCGACGTGCGCATGTCGGAAAGGGCCATGGCACCGTCCGGGGCTCCGACGCGGGATGTCTGGCCAGTAGGACCTTTGAGAAAAGGCCGCAGGCGGTCCATCTCACCAGCGAGTTTGTCACGTAGTGCCCCGCCAAACACAGTCGTTCGCGCCATATTGCAGATGGCAGCGGCTTTTTCCTTTTTGCCGAGTTTCTCATAAACCTCGACGAGATGTTCTCCAATTTCGGCAGACTGCATGAGTTGCCAGGCGGCTTCGATGTATTTTTCGGCCGCTGGAAAGTCCTCATGACGGAATTTGATCCAGCCAAGAGTATCCCAATTTGCGGCGAGCTCAGTCATGAGAACAAAGTCGGAAGGTTCAGCTTCATCTGGAGAAATGTCCAGGGACTTCGCAGAGAGAGACGAAACAGCTCGGGAGGAATACTCCAGAGCCTCAGGAAGATGAACGCCGGTTTCTGCGAGGGCATAAGCGGCGCTGTTCAGTTCTTCGGGTTCGGCCTTGTCATCCAGCACGGTCTTGAATGTGGCCATAGCTTTTTCTGGATCCGGCACTCGGAGATAAGCCCGGCCAAGAGCAAGGGAAAGGTGGCGAGGAGCATCGGGATGATTGTTGATAGATTTTTGTAGGATGGCGACGGCGTCAGCAGGGCGTCCGGCGTCGGAATACGCCCCGCTGAGTCGTTCGAGAATGCCATCATTGTCGGGGTCGGAAGCAAGAGCCTTTTCAAGCAAGGGGATTACGTCTTCCGGCTTTCCGCCCGCGAGTCCCATGAGATTCGGGACTGGGAGTCCCGCAATGGCTGGGAAATTACCTCCGACGAAAATATAGCGGCGCTCGGCCTCATCAACTGCCTTGGCCAGGCCACTGAAATCATTGCGTTCCTTACCTGGAATCTCGTGAAGGAGCGTCTTTAGGTGCAGTGTCCCGTGGAGAACTCCGTGGTCATAGGAGTACGCGGCAGTAAACTCCGCAAAGTCGAATTTGCGGTCTGGCTCGGCAGGAAGAATTGGATTAAAGCCCTTGGGGAATTTCATTGTCACTTCGTAGATTACGTCCTGGAGCGGGCCGAGAGGGAGTGGATCCTTGGAAAGCTTTTGCTCTTCGGTGAGATCGCGAAAGAAAAAGGGAGGGGCAGGAAGAGTGATGCGATGGTTCTTCCAGTCCGGGAAGTCCGTGCGATGGTAGGCGAAGGAGATCGCGAAGGGCTGTGATGTGTCATCGGGCTGAACAATATCGACGTCGCTCACGGAACCGGCGAAGCCCATGTTGGCGGCAATCCTCTGCGTAAGTTCCGTCCATTTGTTTTGAGGTGTGGAACGGTAAGCGATCCGCAACGCAATTTCAGAATCGCCGCGCTCTTCGAGGCGCATTTTGGCGTCCAAAGTTCCTTTTTCGTCGATCGAAGAATCGATGCGAGCCCGCTCGAAGTTGGAGAATGGCGGGTCAATTGGCGTGGTAAACAGACGAGCAGGGCCAGGCGCCGGAACCACCAAGGCCTGATGATCACGAATACCGGCGAGGAGAAGACCAAACGGAGCAACCTCAGGAGTGGTATCGAGAAACAAGAAGGAATTGCCACGCGGAATCGCGGTGATGACATGGTCGAAAAGGCTGACAGAGGGAAAGGAAGGCTCGACGTGGTAGCGCGAACTGATCAAGGCGGGATAAGCAGAGATGCCGACGCTCTGAAGTAAAGTCGCGAACAGGGTGTGCTTATCCTTGCAGTCCCCATACCGGTTGGTGAGAACGTCCGACGCACTGTGGGGAGTATAGCGGCTGAGACCGAGGTCAATTCCGATGTAGCGGAATCGTGTCGAGACAAAATCATAGAGAGCGCGGATTTTTTCGTCGTCAGTAGCTTTCCCTTTGATCAGATCCTCTGCCTTCGCGCGGATTTCAGGGGTCACGACGGTCTTGGGTTGCGTAAGAGAGGCAAACCACGTGCCGACTTCATCCCAAGTATTAAAAGATGACAGTTGGACCTCCGGCGGCTGCAGACCGTGATAGTTCTTTTCCCAGGCTGGAATCTTCGAGTCGTCTGGTTTTTTCCGATTGGAAGTCTCGAAGCGATAGAGCCGGCGACCTTTCTCTTCTCGAATCACGGGTTGCAGATCGCCGTTCCGAAGCTTTACCGGGCGATTTAGAGGGACATCCAGTTCAAGGATTTCCTGAAGGCAGATCCCCTCGCGAAAAAAAGAGTGGTCATACCAAAACTGGCCAGGCGCAATGGGATCATGAACGGTCCATCGCAAATGGGCTTCTAAAATGTCACCCACGGAAAGCGATTTGATAGCCACGTGCTTCTCGCGCTGGTCGGTGTACATCGGAGCTTCGCGGCTAACGGCGGAATCCAATTCCTGGACATCCGAGGAGGGTGTCTCCACCACCGTGCCGTCCGGCTTCTGGACGCGGGCGTGGATGACGTCCAGAGATTCAAAACTGGAAGCAAAGGGATAAACCAGAAGTCCGAATTCGCGGACGGCAGATTCGGACTGGATGCGCGCCCGAACAATGAGGTCACGCTGGCCCTTCCCATCCACTTCGAAGCGGAGGTTGTTTTGGATGAGTTCAAATGTATAGGCTTCTTTAGCGTCAGAGCCTTCGGAAGGAGGAATCGTGGGTTTGATGTTGGCAGGTTGGGGAGTGGGCGCACCCTGTTGCGCGAGGAATGGAGAGGGAAACAAATACAAGATCAGGCACAGTGGACCGCAGAAAACTGCACGCATCGAGACCCTTCCCAAGTCAATGGTCTAATGACATGGTAACTCACTTCATTGCTGAACCTGTTCATGTTTTGGTGGAGAGAATTTTCGAGTGATGCTTTCTGTGGACAGCAAAGTATTCAACATAAACGCAAATTTGAAGAGCGGGCGCAGCGGTGCTACGCGCCTACAGATTGGCTGCGCGGCACGCGAACAGAGTTCGCCGGGATTGCAGCGGTCGAAGATGGCGACGCTGGTGCGGCAGAAGAGGTGTTTGTTGAAGCCGAAAGAGTGGGAGAAAGACGAGGGGATCAATCGCCCGGTCGCGCTGGGGCGAGGTGAGAAGAATCGCTCGCCTGCGTGTGCCATGTGTCCAGCCTGTTTTTCATGGCGCGGGATTCGATGGTCGAAAAAAGGAGGGCGCCTTTGCCGGCGCTGGCCAGGTCGGCGGGTTGCCAGCGGGCGCGCATGATGCCCGCAGGGGAGTGGGAGTTGTTGCCAAGGAGGAGGTGGCCGAGTTCATGGGCGATGGCGTGACCAAGGATGCTCGCGAGGCCGACGCCATTGACTTCGTGGAGGTGTTCGGCGCGGTCGTAGAAGAGATCGGCGTAACAGCCGATGCCGTCGGCGGAGAGGTAGGAGACGCCCATCGTGAACTCGTTCAAATTCAGGGAGCGTTTGGCGATTCTGAGTTGAAGATGGAGGGGGAAATCGGCGACTGCACATTGCGCTGGGTCTACCGGACCGGCGGCCGGGAGGGGGCAGTTCAGCCAGCGGATTTCGAGGCCTGCGTGTCGGAAAATGCGGGAAGCTTCCGCTTCCGCCTCGAGCACGATTCCGGAAGGGATGCCAGCGTCATTGTGGATGGAAACGGTGACGGGCGAACGGTTCGCGGCGGCAATTGTGGACCAAGCCGTAGACCACAAAAGAACCAGAGCCGGTACTAACCAAAAGGACTTCCGCAGCGTCTTGTGAAACACGGGGCATACCTCCAGAGTGGAGGCGAGGATCGGTTAGGGCCGCGGGTACCTCAATGCCAGGTGGATAGCGAACTTCCTATTTGCAGGTGACGAGATAAGTGCCCGCACGTCAAATACATGGAAGCCTGGGCGACCGGCAGATGTTCAAGAAACTTCTCTTCCTGTCGCAACGTTAAGTATGTATAGGCAGGGTGGTGCGGGAAGGTGAGCCAAGTGACGGAGAATCCAGCAAACGATTTCATGCGCTTCGGACCGTTTGAAATAGACCTGCGCGCGGGGGAGCTTCGCCGGAATGGACGAAAAATCCGGCTGCAGGAGCAACCGTTCCAAGTCCTTGCGATGCTGCTGGAGAATCCGGGAGAAATTGTTACACGGGAAGAATTGCGAGGCCGGCTATGGCCCGCAGACACGTTTGTGGATTTCGACCATGGGTTGAATGCGGCGGTGAAGCGCTTGCGCGACGCCTTGGGCGATTCGGCGGAAAATCCAGTTTTCGTTGAAACGCTGGCGCGGCGGGGGTATCGGTTTGTGGCGCCCCTTAACGCCTCGGGGCCAAAGACTCCGCCGGTGACCAGTTCTCGCCGTTACTGGAGGATTGGACCGGTGATGGCCGCGCTTTTGATCGCCGCCGTTATGGTGGGCTGGCATGCGGGGCACAGGTCTGTGGCTGCCGTTCGAGTGGTGGAGCGGCGCTTGACCAGCAATCCGGAGAACGATCCGGTGATCGGTGCGGCGATTTCGCCGGACGGCAAGCTGCTCGCGTTTTCCGACCGGACGGGAGTGTTTCTGCGGCAGGTGGGCACGGGGGAGACGCACCCCATCGGCCCGGAGATTGCGCACACGTACTTCGTCAGCTGGTTTCCGGACGGCAGCCACGTGCTGGCGACGCGCGTTGGTTCTCCCCTGGAGCAACCAAGCTTGTGGAGCATGTCGGTGTTCGGAGGCGCGCCGCGCAAAATCATGGATGCTGCTGAGCGCGGAGTGGTTTCGCCGGATGGATCGCAAATCGTTTTTGTGCGCGGCGACTACAGCCACCAGGAAATCTGGGAGATGCAGGCGAACGGCGAGCAAGCACGCAAAATTCTTGGCGAACCCGGAGACAATGTTGACGCGCTGGTGTGGGCTCCCGACGGGCGGCGCATCGCCTTTGTGCAGTCGCGTTATCAACTGGGGTGGGACGATGCGGAAATCTCGCTATACGTCCGCGACCTTGGCAGCCAGGACTTGAGCCGGATTGTTTCGAGCCCGCGACTGCGATCGGCGCTGGCGTGGACTCCGGACGGCCGCTTGATTTATTCGCTCGGCGAACTCCCCCCCAGCAGCCAGAACGACACGAATCTTTGGGCGGTACGAATTGACCCTCGAGGCCTGAAAACCTGGGGCATACCGACTCGGCTTACGAATGATTCCGACGCCAAAGTGCGCGCCAGCATTTCCGCGGATGGCAAGCGGCTGAGTTTTCTGCGCGGGGCTGACGCTCCGGGGGTTTACATCACCGACGTCCAAGGCGGCGGCAGCCAGCTAAGCCCGCTGCAGAGGCTGAGCCTGGACGAACGGAGAAATTATCCTTACACCTGGACGCCGGATGGAAAATCCGTGATTTTCACTTCCGACCGCGATGGGGTGTTTCATCTTTTCAAGCAGGCGGTGGATCAACCGGCTCCAGACCTGCTGGTGGGCGGGGAGCAATCCGTGATCTTGGCGCGGCTGAATCCGGAGAGCTCGGCGATCTTATACACGCTCGGTCCCGATCCGCGCGATGTGGACCGGCACATCCGCATGATGCGGCTTCCACTGGCGGGCGGGACGCCGCAATTTGTGCTGCAAGATCCGAGCATCAATAACTTTCAGTGCGCCCGCGCGCCGGCAACGGTTTGTGTTCTGAGCGAGTTCACAGGGGATCGTCTGGAGTTTCTCACGTTCGATCCGGTGACTGGAGAGAAAAAGCCGCTGATGCGGATTGAAGGCCCGGAATGGTATTTGCTGAACTGGACGCTGTCGCCCGACGGTTCGACTCTGGCGATGGCTAAGAAGCACCGCGTTCCGGGACCGGCAGTCATTCGGCTCTATACCATGGCGAATGGCAGCGAGCGGACGCTGACGCTAAAGGACTGGTCGGGAATCGCCAGCCTGGATTGGGCGGGTGATGGGCGCAGCATCTGGGCAAGCGCTTCTTCCCTGACGGGTATGCGGACCCTCTTGAATGTGGATTTGCATGGGAAAGCGAAGGCAATCCTTCAGGAACGTGAAAAGCAGTTGGGCTGGGCCATTCCTTCCGCCGATGGGCGGCACCTGGCCATCTGGATATCCAGCGGCAGCTCCAACGCGTGGCTGCTGGAAGGATTTTGAGTCGCGACGGCGCTGCTAAACCTTACTTCAGTGGAGCTTCGGCGACGCCGACGTATTTGTCGGCTGCACCGTAATAGAAGAAATAGCGATTGCCCTTCTGAACTAATCCTTCGTCTTTTGTTTTGACCAAAACCATAGTTTCAACAAATGTGACATTCGGAACCTGGCCGACCTTTTCCCAGTCTTTTTCGGGGGCGAAGATGGGTTCGTCGGTGCGGGAGAGGAGTTTGCGGGGATCGCGGCGGTCGAAGATGGCGACGCCGGTGCGGTAAACGAGGTGGTCGTCGGCGCCATTGTAGATGAGGACGATGCCGCGGTCGGTGAGGATGGGCGGGGGGCCGGGTTCGGCGACGCGGGAGTCAAACATGCTGGGGCGGGTCGGGAGGACTGGGACGGCGGTGGCTTCGGTCCAGTGAAGGAGGTCGGTGGACCAGGAGAGGCCGGTCTGGTCGGTTTTGTCCGTTTTGCCGGGCTTGCTGGGAGCGGTGCCCAGCCAGTACATCCAGTATTTGCCGTTAATTTTTTCGGGGACGATAGCGCCGGACTTGGTCCAGGCGACGTTCCAGTTTCCCTGGTAGGCGGGAAGGATTACGCCTTGGCGTTTCCAATGAATGAGATCGAGGGAAGTGGCGAGGCAGAGCTGGGCGTCTTTTTTGTCATAGGCGGTGTAGGTGAGGTAGTAGGTGTCGCCGAATTTTTGGAGGCGAGGGTCTTCGACGCCGCCGTCTTTTTCGTAGGGGGTTTCGGGCGAGAGGACGGGTTCGGGGCGGCGCGCGAAGTGGAGGCCGTCGGTGCTTTCGGCGTAGCCAAGTCGAGAAGTGCCGGCGGCATCTTGGGCGCGGTAGAGCATGATGAATGTATGGTCGTGGTGGATGACGGCAGGATTAAATGTTCCGGCGGATTCCCAGGTGGCGCCTTGGGGGGAGAGGATTGGGTCGTTGGAGGCGCGCGTCCAGGGGCCGAAGGGGAGATCGGAGATTGGGGAGGCCAGGGTGAGGGTGGCGGCGAGGAGAACGATTGTGAGGAGGAATTTTGATTTCATAGCGCGTTGTTTGTGACCAGCGGGTTGATGTTCACACAAATCCAAAGTGGTTGCCAGAGGGCACAGAGAAGGGAAGAACGGGTCAGCAGACCCGCCACTACAAAGGCGAGGGGGCTTATTTCGGGGGCTTGGCGGGCTTGGGCGGATCGAATTGCTGGGTGCGGAGGATACCTTCGGCTTCTTTGACGAAGATGACTTGGTTGGGCTTGAGGTCTTTGAGGGTTTCGACGAGGCCGCTGGGCCAGCGGATTTCGAGGAGGTCGACTTTTTCGGCTTTGCCGAGGCCGAAGTGGACGCGCAAGTCGTTTTGCGAAAAATAGCCGCCGCCGCTGCGGACTTCGTCCATCTGCGAATGGGGATTTTTTTCGCCGGGCGGATAGGTGACGCACTTCAGGCGCGCGCCGATGCCGCTACGATTGGATTTTGTGCCGATGGTTTTGATCTTGATCCAGTTGTTGCCGGTGCGGGAATCGCAGCGCAGGAGTTGGGGGAAATCGTTGACCGTGTTGACGACCACGTCGAGGTCGCCGTCATTGTCGAAGTCGCCGAAGGCGCAGCCGCGCGCGGCGACAGGCGTGGAAATGCCGGGTCCGGCGTCGTAGGAAACATCGTCGAAGCGTCTGTTGCGAAGATTTTTATAAAGCAGCTTGCGCTGCGGGTAGCCGGCTTCGGTCTTGAGCTGCTCGACTTCGGGGTAGACATGGCCGTTGCAGATGAGAATATCGGGCCAGCCGTCGTTGTCCATGTCAAAAAAGCCGCACCCCCAGCCGAGATACTGCGTGTGCTTGCCGAGGCCGGCCTGGTACGTAGCGTCCTCGAAATTCGCGCCACCGAGATTGTGGTAGAGCGAAGGCGTGTCGCCGGCAAAATTGGTTTTGACGAGATCGAGATTGCCGTCGAGATCATAATCGGCGGCGGAGATGCCCATGCCGGCCTGGGGCTTGCCGTCGGCGCTGAGCGCGCAGCCGGCTTCGAGGGCGATGTCCACGAAAATGCCGTTTTTTTTGTTTTGGTAGCGAGCGCTGGCG